>Ga0098059_1000842_pt1 | contig 16439 bp, 13 predicted proteins | sample 20_taG_FD_92580 | JGI IMG/M metagenome (GOLD analysis project Ga0098059, IMG submission 92580) | Marine viral communities from the Subarctic Pacific Ocean - 20_ETSP_OMZ_AT15318 metaG | ecosystem: Environmental > Aquatic > Marine > Oceanic | place: Subarctic Pacific Ocean | collected 2015-01-19
CAAATCGATCAATAAGGCGATCTTTAAAGCGGATATTCGACCCAATTATGAGTATATCCTTTTGCCATTGCAGGATTAAAGTGACTAAGAATAATGTAGCCAGTAAGTAGATAAAGAAGCGGAGTAACCCAAAAGCATGATTAGCTAAGGTAGTATTGAATGTAGCAACTCGGATTACATTACCATCATCAATTTTCCAGTAATACTCTTTGATGTCTTGCCCACCTAAAGTAGTATTTCTATAGAATACCGAATCTTGTTCTACTTGCTCTAGAATCTCATCGGGTAGTACAGTTAAACTTGGGATTTCAATAGGAAGGCCATTGGTAGCACTTCTTTTTAATTCGCCATTTTCATATTCACTGATCAAAAACGAAGAATTTTTTTCCTGTTCTTTTTTGCTAGCCACTACAGCTCGTAAAGGTTTGCGGTACTGTGGTTGTTCCTGATACACGGAAGTGATAACCCAAGCAATTTTCCGTTCACTGGTTGGGGATTCATATACAGGAACCCAACCTTGGCGATAAGAAGTGTAACTTGAAGATGGTCGTTCAAGTGGATTCTCACGGATGATAGGTCGCAATCGATCACGGCGAATCCTTTCCTGCTCGTAGGGAATCTCTAGGCTGAACATATCAAAAGTTTTGGTCCAACCAGGTGCATTTAAATTGGTAGTAAATTCAGCTAATGGGTCTCCCTTCGTGTCTATAAGTTGGACGGAAAATGAATATGATTGCCACTCTTGTCTACTTTCAATTAAACTCGTTACCTCATCATTAAATTCAGAGATCAATTGATCACTCTGTTCTTCCAAATCAGTGACTTCTAATGCAGACAACTGTTTTTCCAATCGAATTAATATTTCGATAGTGATGTTTTCAATTTGGCTTTCAGAATTATGAGTAAATGATTTAGCCTGGTTTTCCATTACCGAATTTCGGCGTTCAATCTGCCCATTATAGAAGGGTACATACGAAATCACAGTAGCTACAAAGCAGATGAATAGAATGAGCCTAAGCTTTGATTTGTACTGTAAGTGAAGGGTGTTTCTCCACGATAAATAGGAAATCGATATAAGAACTATGAAGATGGAAGAAGAGGTGTAAATCAGCCAATCGATATTGTCTTGAAGTCGAGTAAGTCCCACTAAATACATCCCAAGTATAAAACCGAAAATGATAAAAAAGAGTGTGGATAAACCTCGTGTACTTACGGTTTTGAACAAGATGACAATCAGATATACAATACTCCACGAAGCTGAAATCCATAGCATTCCTGAAAATGCATACAGCAGATATACAGAAAAGGAGGGAACTAGATTGAGGTCGGTAATATGAAGATTAGTATCTACGATATAGCCATACAGAGATACTGAAATAGCGGTTGTAACAGAAGCGATAACCAACCCAAAGAGTGGGGAAATGATCGTACTAGCTTTAATCCCCACTTTTACTTTAAAGTTTCTATTTGAGTAATAAAACTCAGAAATAAGTACCGCAAAAAGGAAGGCTAGAAATGCATTTAGCCCAAGATGAATGAGCTCTCGAAGTGATGAGTTAACACCAAGAATCAATTCGAGTTTTAAAGTGGGTAGGAGTAACCAAAGCAATGACCATCCAAGAATGAGGGAGATCAGTAGCATTAAAAAAGAACGCCTCGAATCAAATCGATTACTGAGATTGATCATCAACATGCCACCTACACCGAAAAAAACCAACAGCAAAAACATTTTTACTTTGGTATAAAGTCGTTCTCTGTTTTGCTCAAAAAACAGTTGATCACTGTGTGTGGCATATACTGTTGTAGCCTCTAAATTTGCATGAACAGCAACCGTTTTTTTGTAGATGATGTCATCAGGAACGGTAGAGAAGTACTTAAAATGTACTGGGTACGGTAAATCGATATCTAAAATTTCAGAAGTCGTTAGTTCCGTATTACTTCCGAAGTCTAAGGTGTTTCGTTGCTTTAATTTTATAGTAGTAACGAAACTATATTCGGTAGAATCAGCAGTGGTAAAGGCATTAATACCCTTAAGGTAATTTACATTTCTGTCTCTGAGTACATACAGGGTAAACTTTTTAGGAACGAATGGTGGGGGACCGTTAAGCTGTTCGGTATAGCCCGACCATACTATAAGCGAATCGTTTTTAAATAATGAAGCTCCCCAAAAACTCGGCTCATTTGATATAAGTTCATAAATCTCTTCTTCAGAAAGTTCATTATTGATGATTTGAGATTGAATAGCTCCAAAGGCAATGAGGCTTCGTTCTTCAAAGTTTTGCACATAATCTTGAAAAGCGGAAGCGGCTTTTTCGACACTTTCTGTGGCTAGCTTCTTAATTTCGGCTTCGTCCGGTTGTGACTTTAAGTGCCAAATTTCAGCTACTACATAACCCAGCCCTGCTAAGATTAATAAAGCAGTGTAGAAATAAATTTTATGGAAGTGTTCCCGATTCAATCGCTTAGTTAACTAAGTTTGTGATACTCTTTGGGTCATCACCATTTAGAATTTTGTGAATTGCCTGAACCGCTAACATACCAATGGCATCGCGAGTTTCAAAAGTAGCACTAGCAATATGAGGTAGCATGGTGCAATTGGGTGCAGTAAGTAAATGTGGGTGCACTTTAGGCTCTTCTTCAAATACATCTAATCCAGCCCCCGCAATGTGTTTGTTGTGCAGAGCATGAGCTAAGGCTTCCTCATCAACAACAGGCCCTCTAGAAATATTGATTAGTAGCGCATGCTCTTGCATAAGCCCTAATCGTCTTTCATTAATCAAATGATGCGTTTCGGGAGTAAGTGGACAATTTACGCTCACAACATCACTTGTTGAAATGAGTTGATCTAGGTCTTTAATATATGACGCTTGTAATGGTTGCTCTTCTTGTTGAGAAAGCGGAGAGCGGTTGTGATAAGTGATGTTCATACCAAATGCTTTGGCACGATGAGCAAATGCTTGGCCAATTCTTCCCATGCCAATAATGCCTAATGTCTTTCCACGAAGCTCCATACCTAAAAAGCCAAGTGGTTCCCATCCTTTAAAATGGCCTTCTCTTAAGTATTGCTCGGCTTCATTGAATTTGCGTGAAACAGCCATGAGTAAGCCCATTGCAAAATCACCACAGGCCTCAGTAAGTACATCAGGAGTATTGGCAACTTTAATTCCAAGCTCTGTCGCGGCTTCAACGTCAATATTGTTATAGCCAACGGCAAAATTGGCCACTACTTTTAATTTGGTGCCCGCTTGAAGTACATTTTTGGAAATGGGATTGGATAGCATACATAGTAGAGCATGGTATTCAGGGATGGCTTCAATTAGAGCGTCTTCATTCTGAAAACGCCCTTTCTCACCAATTTCTACTGTATATCGATCTGAGAGAAACTCAATCGATTTGTCAGGTATAGGCTCAGTGATTAGTACTTTTGGTAAAGATGAGCCCATATAAAATTACTTTGCCTCGTCTTTGATGTGCGTTACTTTAGCGTCGTTCCACATTCTTTCAATTCCGTAAAACTCTCGTTTTTCTTGGCTCAATACATGTACTACGATGTTTACAAAATCTAAGATGATCCAGCTTCTTCCTTGAGCGCCTTCTTTTCTCCACGACTTTTCACCAGTTTGCTTAAGTACATCATCTTCAACAGCGTCGGCAAGGGCTTTTACTTGAACATCAGAGTTACCGTGACAAACCACAAAGTATTCAGCCAGTGTTGTGAGCTCAGACACGTCCAGCACCGTAATGTCGTTAGCCTTTTTACTGAGTAATGCTTCTGTAATTACATTTAAAACATCTGCAGGCTTTAAATCTTCTTCAGAATAGGCGTTTGAAAATTGTTGATTTTTAGGTGATTGGATATCAGTCATGGAAAATTATTATGTACTAATTATAGATCATTTGGGTATGATGCTCACTTTATTGAATGCTCTCATTCCCTCTGACCCAAAGGAGAATATACAGTATAGACCCTTATAGGGCGATTATATCAAAAAGTTCTGAAATGTATCGATGATCTTGTTGAACGATATAAAATCGTAATAAGGCGGCTTAATCTCAATGTGATTAAATAAAGCAGTATATCACAAAAAAAGAATGGGAAAACGTCAGTTTTCCCATTCCTGCTCTAGGTTATGCGAGTTAGCTCAGGGTGAGCTTACAAGTTGTATAAATAGGTAGTGAGAAACGAAGTAATGAACGTTAGTTCAATCCTTTAACCTGAAATTCAGTTTTAAAAACGTCACTAATTTCTTTGATCTTGTCTTTAGCCATATCCGTAAGTGGGCTTGGTCGCCACTCGCCGGTTTCGGTGTCTTGGTATTGGTTTTCTGCAATTAAAATCACCGAGTAAATACCTGCAGTAACGCGTGGTTTAGCTCGCAGAGTTAATCGGGTATTTGCTTGCTTGATACCAAGTTTGCGTTCGTCTTCTGTAGCAGCTCTTTTCTTCCATCTAGTTTCGTAGAAGATTTCCCCTACATTAGCTTCGTTTCGTAGAATCTGATAGCCAAATCGAGTAAAAATTCGGGGGGTTTCAATATCAATAGTATTCTGTTTTGATACACCTAAGCGAACCTGATAGGTGTTACTGTTCGTGTTGATAGCTTTAGATGACGAACAACTTGCTAATGCTAAACTAAATATGGTAAAAGCTAAAAGTGCGACGCGAGAAAATGATGAATTATTCATAGGTAGTAGATTGAAAATAAAAGTCGCCACCACTATGCTACTATGGTAGTAGTGGCGGCAACTATAAGATTATTACTTATTGAGCGGCACCATCGTTGCCAACTCCACCAAAGGTGTAAATCTCCATTCCAAGAGATTGTAATTCACGCCCAGGAACTGGGAATTGATAGAATGTACCAGTGGTAAGTGTACCTGAACCACGACGATCTAGGTATGCACGAAGAGCATCTGTACCTGCACACTCAAGCATACGCTCGTAATAAATAGCATCTAGTAACGAACCTTCACTGCCATCTGCGTTTAACGGAATAGAACCTGCAGGTACACCAGCTACGGTAACAGGTGCTAATTCACCATTGTTAACACGAGTGTCGTTAACGAATGGGAGTGCAAGAGCAGGCTCACCATTTTGAACATGAGCTTCAGCACGCATTAGGTCCATTTCTTCCATAGACATGATAGTCATAGTGCCTGTATAGTATGCGCCACTGTAGCGGTACCATTGGTAGTACGACATGTGGTAGCTACCACGATCAGGATTAGGAAGAGCTTCTGAACGGTAACGGAAGTATTTACCACCCGTTTCAGGATCACCAGCATCGGTAACACGACGGTCTGGCGTTTCGATTAGGAAAGGCTGACGATCGTTAGGCTCAGCATTAATCCAAGTTTGGTATGCACCTGAAGTATCGGCAGGGCCAATTAACTTGTAATCAGCGTGAGATCTGTATGAACCATTGCTTTGAGCACGGTTTAGATAATAGCTATAAAGACCAGAGCTACTTAGCGTAACATCAAAGTCCTCAGTGATACCATTGTCTAAGTGAGTAAGCACTTTATCCCAATCTAGAGCTTCACGCTCAGCTGGAGTACGAGCACCATAAACCATGATACGTGCGATATAAGAATGAGTAACTTTAGCCATTTCGGTATTCGATAATGGGTTGCCATCAATCCACTCGCTAGGTAGTGTAAAGGTGTTGTTTTCCATGAATGTGATTGCTTCTTCTAACTTTGCAATCGCGAAGTCTAATACTTCGTCATATGGGCGGTACTCTAATGCTTGCGCATCTTCAAGGTCGGTATTCTCATCAGCAATAGAAGCCTGATCAAATAACATACCTAAGTAACCAAGGCTAACCCCTTGCATGAAACGAGCAAATGCTTCAGCGCGAGCTGTTACATCATCACCGTTCTCATCAGGAATTACTAATCCATTGTTGATAGCTGTAAGCCCTTCGTTTGCACTTGAAAGAGCAGAGTACCATGCGTACCACTGATATCTTCCAATTTCGTGTGCTGAAGAAGTAGGGTTGTTTGTGTAAGCAACTCTTGGCTCAGAGCTTAACTCAAGCGAAGCGTTGTTAGCGTAAGTACCCGTAAACTCATCAGCCACAACGGGCATAGAGTTGATAGAGGTACCAGAAGTTTGAGTACGACCCCAAAGATCTTGAAAGGTACTAGAGATAAGTACTTCCACATCACCCGGGTTACTTAATGCTCGCTCGCGATCAGGAGCATTAGTATTTACTACATCAAGGTCTTGACAAGAGATGAATCCGGTAAGAGCTAGTACGGAAAATCCTTTTAGCACTTTAGAACGAATAGATCCCTTCGTTTTGTATTTATTTTTATTAAACATAATTAGGTAATTAAATTCTTTGATTCGATAAGTTTAGAATGCAATTTCAATGCTACCAGTGAATGAACGGGTAACTGGGTATCCAAAGCTGTCGTAACGGCTTAATACAGATCCTACTTCTGGATCGAATCCTGAGTAATTAGAGATGGTGAATAGGTTACGGCCAATCATACCAAATGAGATCGACTCAACACCATTTCCTAACCCTAAATTTGAAAGCTTATCTTTTCCTAAAGTGTACTTTAGGGCCACTTCACGAAGTTTTACGAATGAACCATCTTCAGCAAACTCTTGAGTGATGTTGTTGAAGTTGTACAGTGCGTAGTAGTAATCGAAAGGCTTCTTAGCAGCATCACTTTTTCCACTTTGATCCATATCACCGTGGCGTGAATGCTGGTATAGTCTCTGACGAGTTTGGTTGTATACATTACCGCCAATTTGAGCGTGTAAGTGAGTATGAACAGTGAACCCTTTGTAAAAGAAGTTGTTAAGGAAACCAAGATTTAAATCTGGTAAACTTGATCCAACTTTAACCAACTCAGGAAGACCTTCTTCATCAGTAGCGATAATAGGTGTACCCCATGAGTAATTTTCTCCATCAACTGTTACGTTGGTTCCCCATAGGTTATTAGTAAGACCATCTTTCCAAGAGTTGCCAGCGCCTACAGCCACTACATAGCCATCATCGTTAACCTGGAAGTTATCACGGAATGGTTGAAGACTCTCAGGTAGTTGATCTAAGCTTGTGTAGTGATATTCACCCCACATGTCGCCAAGACTTGCACCTGCTTCAATTAACTGTAATCCATCAAAAAATGAAGGGCGATTCCATTCTTCAATTTGACTGATTGAATGATCGGCAACAATGGTAGCAGACCATCTCATATCACGAGTATTGTAAATTTGAGCTTCAAAGGTAGCTTCTAAAGTTTTACCAGACTGAGAACCGTCATTTACCCACTGACTTGGGTAACCTGTTACCGCACGCTGTGGACGTTGTAATAACTGCTGCTCAGTAAGCTGCTTCACATAAGAAAACTGGAATGAGTACTTGTCTAATAAGATGAAATCAACACCAAACTCTTGCTCGGTCGTAATCTCTGGTTTTAGGTTTTTGTTACCTAAGGTGTTTTTTGAAACACTACCGCTTGATGCACTATAGCTCCAAGTTTCGTAACGGTAGCTGAATCCAGGACGTCCACCAGCTGTACCACGAGAGTAACGTAATTTGAATTCTGTGATGTCATCAAAAGTCCACCAGTCTTCCATAGATAGTCGGTAACTAAGACCAATACGATAGTAGTTGTTCCATCTAGCTTCAGGGCCAAATAATGAACTACCATCACGTCTTAATAATAAATCGGCGATGTATTTGTCGTCATAATCAAGTCCAGCTTGAATGAAGTAACCATTCGAACGGATGTCTTGAGATGAAGATGATGCAAACTGATCACGAGCAAAGCTTAAATCAGGTAGATCTGCTAATCCGAAATCTTCACCTTCAGCTCCAACATAGTTGTAGCTTTCACTTTCAAACATTGCACGAGCAGTAACACGGGTATTTAATTTCCCGAAACGCTTAAGGCCACTTAAACTTACAGAACCATTTAGTGCATCTGTGTAAGAAATTCCACGGCTTAGGTAACCATCAGAACGAGCATCGGAAGTAACCGATACAGGAGTTCCTTTTGGTACATAAGATTGACTCAAAATATCAGAGCGGTCATAACTCATATTCGCTGAAGCATTTAACCAATCAAATGGAGAGAACTTTAAGTCGATACTAGCTAGAGTACGTGCTCTTTCTGTGAAGTTATCACGAGAAGACTGACGCCAAATTGGGTTTTCAGCATTTACTGATGGATCTGGCTGCATGATGTAATTGCCTTCTTCATCTTTAACGCCTAAATCAACCGTGTTAGGGTACATCAATAAATCCCAAAAAGGAGAACCAGATAAGTTGTCTCTCTTAGAACGGTTGTGGTAAGCACTTGCACTAATGTAAAACTTATCACTAATAATATGATCTAAGTTTACACGGAAGTTATTACGCTGGAAACCATCGTTATTTTCTAAAGAACCTTCTTCCTGATAGTTGTTAGCTGAAATCATGAAATTGGTTTTATCCAATCTTTGGCTAACACTTACACTATGTGTTTGGAAGCTACCTGGCTTAAAGAAAGTAGCAACGTTGTCATACAATGGAACACCAAAATCATTATCCATGATACGATCATCAGAAATAACACGAGAATTTGGGTCTGTAGTCACATTCCCTGATCCATCAATGAACTCACCTTGAGCGTTAGTCTGATAGTAATGGTGGTTTGTAAGTGGAAGGCTCGTAGGAGCAGCAGTTAAACCTAGCTCACCACGATAAGTGATTCTAGTTTCATCAAGCTTTAATCCTTTACCACGTGATGTTGTAATAGAAATTACACCACCCGCAGCACGAGAACCGTATAATGAAGCTGCAGCGGCACCTTTAATTACCTCAACATTTTCAATGTCTAACGACTCTAAATCAACTGTTGTACCACCAAATGAAGTACCGAGTACAACGCCATCTACTACATACATAGGGCTGTTGCTACTTCCTGAAATTGAGGTAGGAGTTCTTAGAAGAATGTTTACTCCGGTACCTGGCTGACCAGAACCACGAACAATTTGTACACCCGCTACTTTACCCTGAATTGCTCCAAGAGCTGAGTTGGTAGTTGGTACGGCCGCGATATTCTGCTTGCTTACTTTACCTACAGAGAAAGGAACTTTTTTCCCATCAATAGGATCAACCATACCACTAACCACAACTTCATCCATGGTTAAAGCATTTGGGCTCAATTCGAAGTCCATTTTGATTTGCTCGTCAGAGCCAACAGAAATCTCTTTAGTAACTTTTTTGTAACCCATTAAGCTAGCCGTGATCTCGTAATCACCTGGCTGAACATTTGTAAGTGAGTACATTCCATCAGCATTAGTAGGGGCACCTTTTCCAGTACCTTCTAAGAATACGTTTGCACCAGGGATGGTCTCACCTGTTTGAGTATCATAAACAGTACCAGCGATGATACTGTTTAGTACTACTTCATTACTACTCTTGTTTTCCATAATTACCACTTGGCCAGATGGAGATGCCATCACTTTAAGTGGAGTATTTGAAATAGCTGCAGTGATAGCATCTATAATGGAAATGTTTGATCTAGATAGTGTAACTCTCTTTTTAGGAAGAATTGCACGATCGTAAGTCAAACGGATCTTGCCCTTTTTCTCGATTGCTTTTAAAGCATCTTCGAGCATTAAGTTTTTAAGATCGATATCAATTTTTTGTTTGAAAGCTGAGGTGCTCTCATTGTGTGCGTACCAATCTAATGGTACAAAGTTAGAATTTTGGTCCTGTCCGATTGCGCTCGGTTGAGCGAAACCAACGAACATTGCCAAAAACAAAGCAAACATTACAGTAGCATGTTTCCTCATAGTTTATCTCCTTCGTGTTGTGTTAACATTAAAGCCTCACCTAAAACTATTTTTGTGTTGGGTAAGGGTGCCTTGTTATCAAGGCGTGTTAAATGCAGCTTAACTTTGGGAAAACACATACGTGCCTTCTACTTTCCCATGTTTGAGGTTTAATGACATCGAAATGGCATCAAGAACCTCACTAAGCCGTTGATTTTCAAAGGTACCGGTGAGCCTTTTTGAGCCAATACTTTCCCCTTTTATCTCGCATTTAATATCGTACCACCGTTCTAGCTTCGTAATTACCGAAGTAAGCGGAGTGTCATTGAATATGAGTTGGCCGTTAATCCAACCTGTATACCATTCAATGTTTTCTATTCTTTGTATACTTATGTCGTCACCGTTAAAAGGTAAAATCCCAAGTGTACCAGCTGTTAAAATGGCTGGGGTGCTATTTCCCTCTATAGCATTAAATGAGACTTTACCTTCTGCCACGGCAACTTCTTGTTGAGTGAGTTCCGGATATGCGTTTACATTAAACTTTGTACCTAGAACTGTTACTAACCCATGATCTGATTCTACTTTGAATGGCTTTGAAGCATTATGTGTAATCTCAAAAAATGCTTCGCCTTCTATAAATACTCTTCGTTCTGTATCATTAAACCCTGACTTCAGCACCAATCGGCTATCAGCGGCTAAATGAACTTTACTATTATCTGGGAGCTGTAAGGTTGAACGTTGACCTTTTTTATTAGTAAAGACTTTTTCAGGGGCCAACTCCACTACTTCTAATACAGAGGTGTTCGCAAAGTATTGGTAATAAGCTGTTACCGATGAAGCGACCACAAATAGTATCGCTGCTACTTTAAGGAGGGGTACAAGTCGATTGCGTTTTCTTGCAGGCTTGTAACTGTGTAATTTAATCTGAGCTTTGCTAACGGAACGCTCGTCAATTTTTTGTTGAAGGGTATTCCAAGCCGCATCCGTATCCCAAAGTTGACGAGAACTACGGCTTGCTTCCCACGCTTCTTCAGCGCTTCTAAATAATTCTTGATTCTTAGGGCTAGATTGAGCCCATTGCTCAATCTTTTTAGACTCAGCTTCTGAAGTATTACCAGAAAAATACTTCGCTAATAAATCCCAATCTGAATTCCCCGGTTTAGGTCGGTAGCTCATACAAGTAAACTTTTATTTACCTGTAAGACACATTTTTAGTTAGGGTACCCCTACAGCAGATTTAATTTTTTATTAACGTAAAGAAAATATTCAGTTCTTTTCGGAGTAGTTTTAAGGCTCTACCCATCTGAGTTTCTACCGTTTTAATAGATATGCCCAATACTTTTGCGATCTCGCGGTATGTTAAATTGCTTTCTCTGCTAAGCATAAAAATTCGCCGTCGTTGGTCTGGCATGTTTTCAAATGCACTTTGTATGGCCCTATTTAAATCCTGAGCATAAAGCTCTTCCTCAACATGGGTGTGCGATAATTTGAGCGCGTCACTAGAAGGGTTGTCTAATGATTGATGGTCATTAGTTTTACTTTGAGATCGTAAATAGTTTAACGACCGATTTCGAACAGCTGTGAATAAATAGGATTTAATATTCCCAGTTGGGTTCCATTCTTCGCCTTTTTCATAAATATGAAGAAACAACAATTGAACGATATCTTCAGCACATTGGCGGTTTTTTACATACTGGAAGGCAAACTCACAAAGCTGAGCATAAAAATGCTTGAATAAATTCTCAAACGCACACTCATCCCCAGAACGTACAAGTTGTACCCACTGCAAAATCTCCTCGTTTGATGGCTTTGATGAATAAAGCATAAATGAAGCCAATGATTATTGTAACCCGTTTCCCATAATGAGTGGAGTATTGGCTTAGAAACTCCAAGTATAGATTATCGAGAAAAAGAATTGAAAATAAAAACTTAGAGGTAGGCGGGTGGTAAAAATTGTAAGCTTCTTAAGAATTATATCCTTACAAAGTTTATAGATAAAGGCTGATGTATTAATTACAATCGTTTAGTGAAGTGCAGGGTGTAAAAAAAAGTAATGGTTATTCGGTTTTCAGTTTTTCATAGTCGCTACCCAACACAACCGTTACATCTAAATAGAAATGAGGAGATTCTTCTCTAATGATGTTTTCTTCGCTTACACCAAGGGCGAGAGCAACTCTACGTGCATTATCTAAAGATGAGCTTCTGGAAATAACCATGGTTTCCTGAACATCAAATCGTTCGAAATTTCCTGTTTCAACAACATCAAACCCATTGTCGCGCAATAACCCAGTGAAGTTGTTGGCAATGCCAGGTACACCGCAGCCATTAAGAACTTCAAGTTGAATGATTCGGCCTATAAGTTCTGTGCTTTGGTCAGCACGTTCATTAAATACTCTTGGATAGATAATACGTGTAGCAAGTGCAATAAGTAGTCCTAATAGTAGAACAGACAGGAAAGCAATTGCGGCATTTAGATAAAGGGGATTCGGTGAAGCCGATGCTCCATCTTTAGTTTCACTCATTCAAGAAGTCCAATCAATACCAGGGATTATACCGGTTATATCTATTATATCTGTTGTACCCATATCCAAACGGTGAGCCTAAATAAGAATTCGGTAACTGCTGATACTGAAAACGAATCATAGCATTGTCGCTGATTTTATAATTTAACTCAGCATTGCTAATTAAAACTTGAGGCTTGTTTTGCGCTTGCCCATATAAGTTAGTGCCACCAAATGGAGAGTGGAGAAAAGAAACATCAACCCGGCCATTCAAACGGTCGTTGAATGCAATCTGCATAGTGTTGGTGTATGCATTAAGATTTTGGTAACTGCCACCATAAGAACCAAACGACATCGAATAAGAGTGGCTCATCTTCACACGACTGAAAAATTTATTCAATCTACTCTGAACGGTAGCGCTAGTCGTATTTATTACCGAGCCTTGATAATCAAAAGGAGTAGACACATCGCCTCTCATTTGAGAGAATGCATCAGTGGTTATAAAAACAAAGACGAGTGTAAATAAGTAGATATATTTTTTCATGATGTATATGATTTGCCCTTCAACGATGAAATGCAGTAATAAGTATAAACAAACAGTCGGTAATAAGAAATAAGAGACTGCTTCTAATCGTGGTTGTTAAAAACTAGCTAAAGGGCTATATTATCCAACTTTTCAAATAAGCAATTTACTAACTCCATTCAATACGAGGAGAGATGAAACTCACCGATTTTAGATACGAACTCGAAGGCCTAAACGTGCCAGACAAACCATTAGAGAAAAGAGACGATGCACGTCTTATGGTTCTTAACAGAGCTGAAGAAACTATTGAACACCGTAAATTCTCCGATATTCACGAGTATTTAAATGAAGGCGATGTTGTTGTGTACAATAATACGAAAGTATTTCCAGCTCGCCTGAATGGAAAGAAAGAGAAAACCGAAGCGGATATTGAAGTATTTTTACTACGTGAGCTTCAACCAGAGAATATGCTTTGGGATGTGTTAGTTGAGCCGGCGCGTAAAATCCGAATTGGTAACAAGCTTTACTTCGGCGAAGAAGACCAAGAGCTCATGGCCGAGGTTGTAGATAATACAACATCACGTGGTCGTACCATTCGTTTCCTCTTTGAAGGAACCAATGATGAGCTGTATGAGCGTTTAGATGCTTTAGGAAAAATGCCATTACCTCCATACATCGAGCGTGAGCCTGTTGATGAAGATAAAGAGCAATACCAAACAATTTATGCTACTGAGCGTGGCGCGGTTGCGGCACCAACAGCAGGTATGCACTTTACCGAAGATTTGATCAAGAAGATTGAAGCGAAAGGCGTTGAGATGTTGCCTATTACCTTACACATCGGTTGGGGAACATTCAGGAATGTAGAAGTAGAGGATTTGACGAAGCACAGAATGGATTCTGAAAATTTCTTTATTTCAAAAGATACATCAGATAAAATTAACGTAGCTCTACAGTCTAAGAAGAAAAAAGTAGTGGCTATTGGTACAAGTGCTGTTCGAGCAATCGAAACAAGTGTGATGGCAAGTGGATTGTCAAAAATGGGCACAGGTTGGACAGACAAGTTTATCTACCCACCTTACCAATTCAAGATTACAGAAGGACTAGTAACTAATTTCCATAGACCTGAGTCAACATTGCTCATGCTTGCTGCCGCTTTTGGTGGTTACGACTTCATGATGAAGGCGTACGAAGAAGCAAAGAAAGAAAACTATCGTCTGTTTTCTTTTGGCGATGCAATGCTTGTAATATAATTGAGTATTAAAGCCGCAATAATACCGGCTGCAGGATCCGGAACCCGTTTGGGTTCCGAGATTCCTAAACCTTTTCTTCCACTCGGTGGAGCGCCCATCTTACAGCATACCCTTTCGCAATTCATAAATATACCGGGTATGCACCAAATTATTATCGCAACCTCTGCTCCTTATATGGAGAAGGTGCGTGCGATTTGTGAAAAACTGAATGCTGGGCATATTCAATTCGATGTAATTGAAGGAGGGAGCGAACGGCAGTTTTCTATTCAGAATGCCTTGGAAACATTAGCTGATGAAGTTGAACTTGTTGCTATCCACGATGCAGTACGGCCATTTATATCAGAGGAAGTTATTGTACAGTGCTTTGATACCGCTGAGAATTATGACGGGGCTATTGTTGCTGTTAAAGCTAAGGACACCTTGAAAAAGGTCAATACTGATTTAACCATACTAGAGACTCCTGATAGATCGGCGATGTGGCAGGCTCAAACGCCTCAGATTTTTCAGAAACATATTATCATTGAAGCAAATCAAAAGGCGATTGATGAAGGTTTTCTGGGTACTGACGATGCTTCATTGGTTGAATATGCTGGTTATGAGGTGAAAGTAGTGGAAGGAGAGCGGGATAATTTTAAAATTACCTACCCCATAGATTTAAAAATTGCTGAATTCATTTTAAAGGAAAAGCTATGAAGAGTATTCGGATTGGTTATGGTTATGATGTGCACAAATTTGGCCCCAATCGTGATCTCATTATTGGTGGGGTGAAAATCCCGTTTGAATTAGGTTTGGTAGGGCACTCAGATGCGGATGTGCTGCTGCATGCAATAACCGATGCTTTATTCGGCGCACTCTCACTAGGGGATATTGGTAAGCACTTTCCAGATACAGACCCTAAGTATAAAAATGTAGATAGTAGAATTTTACTTAGAGAGGCCTACGACTTAATAAATAAGCTCGGGTATGAGCTAGGTAATCTAGACGCTACAGTGGTAGCGGAGAAGCCCAAGCTAGCTCCCTATATCTACGCTATCAGAGAAACTATTGCCCAAGACCTTGCGGTAGACATAGAAGATGTTTCTGTTAAAGCCACCACTTCAGAAAAGCTGGGGTTTACAGGTAGAATGGAAGGCATTTCAGCTTCCGCTAGTTTGTTGCTATTTAAAATTGACCAAAATGGCTGACCAAATTATACACGGCATCATTGATTGGATAAGTGTGATGCCGCCTGTTGGGGTTTATCTGATCTTTTTTGCAATCGCATATCTAGAGAACATTATTCCGCCCGTTCCAGGAGATGTTATTGTCGCTTTCGGTGGATACTTAGCCGCGGAGGGACTCATAGATTTTTCATTAATACTTGCAGATACCGTTTTTGCATCCGTGCTCGGTTTTATGACGATGTATTGGTTGGGTCATAAATGGGGTAGTCAAATTGAAGAGAATAAAGACAGCCATTTCATTCTCAGGTTTTTCGATTACAAGTATTTTAAAAAAGGAAAAAAATGGATGGCAAGATGGGGGCAATGGGTCGTTTTTGGGAACCGATTCTTAGCAGGCACTCGATCTGTGATATCATTGACTACCGGAATGTCGGGATTAAATGTGCCATTAACGGTGATGAATTCATTTTTTAGTTCACTGCTGTGGAATGCGTTATTATTATTTGCGGGGTGGTATGTGCGTGATAATTGGGAAGTAATAGGGGGTTATCTATCCACGTACGGAAAAATAGTATTACTATTTATTGGATTAGTAGTAGGAATTAGATTTATATTCCGCGCTCGAAAAAAAGAAGGTGCAGAAAAAAATTCAAAAGAGTGAAATTTTTGCCCTATCTGATGTTGACTGTAAACTAAACAATCGTTAATTTTCCAGTCTTTCGAAAAAGCCAGTGTAGCTCAGTTGGTAGAGCAACGGTTTTGTAAACCGTCGGTCGTCGGTTCGACTCCGGCCACTGGCTCATTTTTTGAAATAATGGGGAGATACCAAAGCGGCCAACTGGGGCAGACTGTAAATCTGTTGTCGTAAGACTTCGTAGGTTCGAATCCTGCTCTCCCCACGAATAGCGAGCGTAACTCAATTGGTAGAGTGTCAGCCTTCCAAGCTGAATGTTGCCGGTTCGATCCCGGTCGCTCGCTCTCAGAGAAGCCGATATAGCTCAGTGGTAGAGCACTTCCATGGTAAGGAAGGGGTCGTCGGTTCAAGTCCGACTATCGGCTCAGGTCGGTAATCGTTTTTTTAACTTATACAAACAAACAAGATTTAATCATGGCAAAAGAGACCTTTCAACGCACCAAGCCGCATGTTAATGTGGGAACCATTGGACACGTAGATCATGGTAAAACTACCCTTACAGCGGCAATTACAACGGTAATGGCGAA
>Ga0098059_1000843_pt1 | contig 16438 bp, 12 predicted proteins | sample 20_taG_FD_92580 | JGI IMG/M metagenome (GOLD analysis project Ga0098059, IMG submission 92580) | Marine viral communities from the Subarctic Pacific Ocean - 20_ETSP_OMZ_AT15318 metaG | ecosystem: Environmental > Aquatic > Marine > Oceanic | place: Subarctic Pacific Ocean | collected 2015-01-19
AGAATACAAGGACACAAGATTCTCTACGGTTAAGGGCTCAGTAACAACGCCTGTTCCTATACTTGCCTCGGCTCTTGTGTTTTCGGCTATTAGGGCTTCTCTTTTTGCTCGTACAAGTTCTGATAAGCTTTTAGACTCTTCTCTAATTCTTCTGGAATCCGTGGCTCTTGTAATTCCTAGAATAGAATCTCTTTTACGACTTGCAAGCTCTTCTATAAGTTTTTGTCGCTCCTTTTCGGCTTTACCTACAGGGGCGCCCCTTCTTCCGGTTTGATTCCATTGAGCGGTTCTTATTATTTCCCCTAAACGAGCTAGATTTTCGTTAGTGTTCTCGTTAGTAACACCGTGTCGCGCTAACAATTCATCAAATCTACTTCTTCCTGAAAGTCCTTCGGCTTCTCTATAAGCAACACTAAAAGGATCAGGAGCTAATTTCCCGTTGGCTATGTCGTCTTCTAATCTACCTAGTAAATTTATGTTATCTTGAGTAGCGTCATTTGTTATTCCTCGCGTTGATAACAACTCATCAAATTGACTTCTGACCGTTAACCCCTGTGCATTACCGTAGATTTTTTCAAAAGCGCTTACTTCTTCTAAGACATTTCCTAAAGGATCAGAATAATCTAACCCTAATTGTTTTTTAATTTCTAACATGCGGGTATTAATTTGATTAATTTCTTTAATATCTCTTAAAGTAATAACTTTCATCGGATCTAAATTTCTAACCGTGGCATCCCATTCTAAAATAAAATTAGGAAGATCAGAGGAAACTATTTTTTCTTCCCCATCTACGATATCTCTTTTAAAAAATTCCGTTACTTCACGACTTCCGTCTATTCTTTTCCAAGCACTTTTTTCTAGTCTACGGAAAAGGGTTTGTGCTTGTGATACTTCTTTTGCAATGTTTTCCCCTAATAATCTACTAGCATCTGCACCACCGTCGGGATATATTTTTCTTACGGCGTTTATTGCTCTATCTACACCTAGCTCAAAACGTTTATTTATTAAAAGAGACAAACGATCCTGCGCTAGACCCCCTGCTATTTTTACCAGTTCAGGATCTCCTGATCCTCTCAATGCGTGAATAATACCTCTTTGCAATTCTAGACTTCTTTCAAAAGATTTGTCTCTTTGAGCCATAAGGGTTCCTCCACCCCCTCTTCCTAAGATTATTTGGTCTAATTGAGCTAAAGAATCACTATCTAAGAACTGGCTGGAAAAAACGGGATCAGAAAGTTTTCCTTTTTCTTTTAGCAAAGCCTTTTTTGTTTCTATGGGTAAGCCGTCTAAAAAAGATTCTTTAAATTCATATCTTAAAACTCGGTTAGAATCTCCTCCTACCATTATGGGTCTAAGCATTAATTCTTCTAGTTCTTTTAAGGCTTGTTCGGGACTTTCCGAATTTCTTTCAAAAATCTCGTGAATATCCCTGTTTGCTTTCCCAGCTGCTTTTGACTTGAAACCAAATAGATCTAGACCTTCTCCTAAAGCAAGACTTTCTCTTCTACCAGTATAATAATTTTTAAGTGAGTTTGTTATGCTAGGTACATAACGTAAAAGTGCTACGGACGGAGCAAGACTGCCCACCAATTCCCATTTTAGTCTTTCGGACGCATCTCTGGGATTAACGATCTCGCTACTCTCTACCAACATTTGTGTAACAGGAACGGTTGTAGATTCTAACCCTGCCACTAACCCTTGTTGCCATTTAGGTAAAGCCCTTATTTGTTTTCCACCACTTACCAGAGCCTCTTCTAGCCAATTTACTGTGCCGTAAAATTTTGAACCAAATTTCTTTGAGAACGTTAAATTCAATTCTCTTGCTGCAAGTTTTCCAGCTTGTTTTAAGGTCATCTTGGGATCATAATTGTCCGTGCCCTCTATTCGGGAACGTCGGAATATCCTATCCCTTAATTTATTGAACTGCGCTCTAGTGGGAATGCCCGTAACTTTACCTTGAAGGTATTTCATAACAAAAGGATTACTAAAATCTTCTGGTCGAAGAACCGTTGTTTGGTTAGCTAAGGGAAGTTTTTTTACAGAATCTAATGTATTAAATTTTGCTCTTGGTGATAACCACGGCATCGCAATGAAAGGAGATATTTTTCCCCCAGATTCCCAACCCCTTAGAGTTGCTTCCGCTCTAGGAGTCAAAGCAATATCTTTTGTTATGGAATCAATAGAACCAAACATCGCTTCTGCGGCAGGTTTTCCAATAAATAAATCCCCAAAAATGCTACCTAATATGAAAGAGGTTAATCCTGCTACAGGTTTAGCGGTAGGACCTAAAAAGGGTAAAACGGGAGGCGTAGCTTTAACAGCTATTTTAGCTGAAGTTATTCCTGTAGCAAGATTTGTTGTACCCCTAGTCAATCCGGATAAATACAAATCTGTTCTTGTAGGAACACCCTCCTCCCCAAGACTTTTTAATTGGGTAAAAAGTTGAAGTATTTGATTATCATCTACAATAGAACGGTCTCCAAACATTTTAGAAGCAGTAGGAAAACCTTCTAAATCGCTGTCTTGTGAAAATTCTTGAATCATGGTCAATAGAGGCGATCCCCCAGTTTGAGTAAGTTCCTCATAACTGGCCTTCCCCTTAAAAGCATCCATTCCATTTATTAATTGAACAGCGTATCTCGCTAAATAATTTTCTACACTAGAGCCCCCGTCTGGGTTATTTTCTTTTTCTTTTTTTACAATCATATGTGCAAAATCAATTTCTTCAGGAGTGAAATTAATTATTCTATATGGATCTGTTATTGGCTTTTCTGTTTCTTCTACCATTAGTTATTACCTTAATTGTTTTCTCGCATACGATCCATTTCTTTAACAAAATCTTGAAAACCTTCGTTTGATACGGTTCCATGTAATGGAACCGTCTCCAGCATTCTTAAAACTCCTTGTATAGCATACATTTGGTTTTTAAGTCTAGTTCTCACAGAAGAGTTACTCTCAGTAGCTAATATTTTAGTAACACGAGACTCAGTAACTATCATTTCTTTTTTCAAGAGTCTAAGCTTTGCTATGTTGTTATAAGGATTAGTAAGAAATTTGTCAGGATCAGGAAATAATCGTGCCAATCTTACCTGTTCTCCTTCAGCTACTTTTGGACTATTAGCCATAGCTATTCTTCCAAGAACATAAAGGGAATATATGAAATTCTTTGCGTCTTGTGTTGCGGCAAACATTTTTCCAAACTTTTCGGGTGCAATACCACCAAGAATTTCTCCTATATAATTCTTTAGTGTAGGGCCAAATCCTGTTCCTTTTTTTACAGCTTCTATTGCATCAAAAAGTACTACTTTATCATTTTCATTAAGTTCAAGCTCTGGAAGAACGTTATTACCCGTAATAAATTCAGGGTTTTCCCATTTTTCATCACTGTTTCCTGAAATAATTTTCTCTAATTGATTTAAAATAAACACTTCGCCAAGTTCTTGCTCTATTTGTAAGTGTCTGGCTCTAAATCTAGCTTTTTCCGCCGCCAGCGTAGCATTTTCATACGCAGTATTTTTGCTTACTAATAATGCTCCTGCATACTTTTCGGAGGCTAAATCGATTTCATCTCCATTAATATCGTAAAGCTTATCGCCAACTTTCTTGTAAATATGCGAAGTACCATCCCTCAAAATAATATTTTCAAAAATTCCTTGTTTAGGTGTTTTATCTCCAAATATTGGAACAGGTTCCCCCTCCTCGTTAATTTCTACAAGTTGACCTTCAAGTATTCTAATATCTCTGTCAGGGTCTCCGTAAATAACTTTTATGTTATTAGTATCAGTTATATCTAATACTTCTCCATCTAAAGTAAGAGTTTTAACCGTAGGCTCTCCAAAAATAACTTTAGGTTTATTTGGATCTGTAATGTCAATAATTTGTCCATTTAATATTTTCGTTACAGTGTTAGGATCTAGCTTTCTTAAATGACGTTTGGTGGCATCATCTAAATTCATAAATTCATCTTTAGTTAAACCAAATTTTGCCATATAATGCTCGTCCATAAGACGAGATTGGCCTTGCATATACGCAAACATGTCTGGATTTTCTTTTTTAAAGGTTTGTAATTCATCTTTACTTAAAAATCCAAACTTAGAGAAGACATCGCTATCGGATATTATCTCAGGGGTTCCTTCCACCCAAGTGGGATTTTTATCTAATATTTCCATAAAGTCATTAAGGCCCTCTTCAGTGGAAATATCTATGGTGTGCATTCTATTTCCGTTTTGATCGATAATAGTTTTAATATTTCTATCTTTTTTGTTAGGTGTACCCATATAGGCCCCCGTATTCTTCGATAGCAACGTCTCCATTTCTTTAACTTTATCGGGATCGTTTATATTGAAATTGCCCAAAACAGTAACGCCATCCGAAGCGATAACGTTTTTATACTCAGGCGTTTTGTCTTCTCTAGGTGTACCCTTATAGGACCCCGTATTCTTTGATAGCGTTACACCCATTGCTCTGGCTTCTTCTATATTGTTTATATTGTAAGTTCCCAAAACTTCCGTGCCATTCTCGGCGATAACGCTTACATACTCAGGCGGTTTTTCTTCAACTTCGGTAAGCTCTACCTGATTCGGATATTTTATTTGCAAAGCTTGTATTGTTTTCATTACAGTTTTATCGTTTATATCTACAATCATTTCCGGGGAGTAAACATCTTCTCCAACAGAGGCATTAAGCTGGTCTACTACTTCTTGTGGAAGTCTTAAAATTCTCTGTTTCTTCGTTGTTGATGTTTCTGACGGCTTAGTTCCCACTTTGTAAAAAGAAATAACCACTCCTGCACTCTCAAGGGCCTCATACTTTTTTGCCCCTTCCGCACTATTCATATCAAGTTGAATTGTGTCCGTTTCTCCATTTTCCAATTGTACGGTAACACTATACCATTCTTTGTCTTTTGGCTTTGTTTTTATTCCAGCAAGCTCTTTTTCATACGCTCTCGTGTCTCTTACATCTTGTAATTGTTGCATTCTTTGCACTGCCATCATATCCATTTGACGTTCTTGTGCATCCATAGCGGTCTTTGTCTTTTGTAGTTCCGCGGACCGTGCGCCGACTTTCGGGAAGAACTCACTTGAGGCTGCCGCTCTTGCTAGAGTGGCCGCAGGGCTTTCTCCCTTTGTCGGAGGGGTTGCAGCTATAATTAATCCAGCCTGTGCCAAATCAAACAGGATATTGGCTCGCGTCATGCTCTTCTGTTCTTCAAATTGCGCGGACCGCTCTTCTTCCGAACCTAGCCCAAAACGGCTATAAAGATTTTTAGCTGACTCAAAGTCTGCTAATTCTTGGGCGCTTAGACCATAATCATTTTCTTCCGCCATTTATACCCCCTGTGGTTGACCCGCCATGGACATAATACCGCCCGCCATTTCTCCTTCAATAGGTTGGGTCATTTCTTCCTGAGCCAGACCCCCTATACCTTGATCTACCGAGGCCATTACCATTACAGGCTGTACCAAAGCAAGAACGGATTCAGGTGTTTGAGCCGCGTCTTCTTCTCCAACAACCCCAGCAAGTTCGCTATATCTTGCCTCCATAGGCTGTTCGTCACCTCGGATTGTATTCATCATCTGTTCGTAGTCCTCAGCATCGTCTATCTGTGGGACCTGTCCTTCCATTTGAGATAGAGCCTGCTCTACCATAGCAGGATCTATTCCAGCCATCGGGGCCGCGGGCATTGGTGGGGAGGGTTGCCCCGTACCCATCTGTGGTAGAGCAGCTATACCAACGTTGCCACCTTCCTGCATAGGTAATGCAACCTCTGGTCGAGGCACGTTGCCCATTTCAAGATTATTCATAACACGCATTTTTTCCCCTTCGGTAAGATTATCCCATTCGCTAGGATTGGGTCCACCCTGTTGCATTACAGTTGCGCTAGGCGCATCGGGGTAAGGTATATTCGTTTGGCCCATTTCTTGAGGCATCAGTTCTTCCAGACGTTCCAGATTGTATTGAGACATTCTTGGATTTTTGCTACCTTGAGGCATCAGTTCTTCCAGACGTTCCAGATTGTATTGAGACATTCTTGGATTTTTGCTACCTTGAGGCATCAGTCCTTCCAGACGTTCCATCTCGGCTTGAGGCATTCTTGGATTATCCTGTGTTGCTTCCGCCGCATTAGCCAAAGCTAACAAACGAAGCACTTCTTCTACAGAAACACCTCTTTGCTCCGCTATCTTTTGGACTATAGTGGATTCTCGTTGTTGTTTCATTCTGCCTATTTGATCTAATTCATTCGCCATCTGAACACTAGCAGGAACAGGTGGTCTTCCAGCAGCTGGCATGAACTGTGAACCTTGGTCCGCGTACATCGGAGCCCCACCGTTTGCCATAAGCACAGGAGGTTGTTCCTCTGTCGCTTTATCTGGAGAATCAAACACATCCGCTTGCGTTGCTTTATTAGCAAAAGCCACCATTCTTGGTGGTCTAAGGCTTCCAATGCCGTATCTATTCCCCTCGAAATCTATCTCGAAACGATCTTCTGCCATATCCCGAACTTCTCCGAGAAAACCACCTATATTACCTTCTTCTTTACGCCCAATTTGGTCCATAATATCTTTACCAAAAGGACTTAAAGCTCCGTATTGACCGCCAAACATGGGTCTTTGAAAAGGATTGTTACCATAAAACATTAGCCGAATAACCCCGCTTGCTTGGCGCCACCATAGGCGCTTAATCCTGAAATTCCTAATCCGAGGGCGGTTTGCCAACCCGGTATGTCAGGAGATGTTTTTGATGTGATTGTTTGTTGCGATGACGGCGCACCTCTATAAATATCGGACAGATAAGATAGTCTCTGATATGGTTCGTAAAGCTGTGCCATTTTTCCTTTATAAGCATTATCATACATAGACTGCAAGTTGCTTCTTTCCAGACCACCAAGTTGTGTCAAAGCGTTAATATCCTGCAAGTTCATGCCTTGAACAGCCTGACCCAGACCTGCTTGCTGACCTGCTAAACTCGCTATGCCTCCTGCGGCTTGTGCCCGTCTAGCCATTTCGTTTTGAGCCATGCCTCCTGCCGCCTCATACGCTTGCGCTTCCGCAAGAGCTTGTTGTTGCGCCCTCTGACCGCCAATCATTCTTTCGTTTATCGTACCCGCAGAGCCTCCAAAAGGATTTGCTGTACCACGATTAGACTTCGCTAATTGTTGGTCAAACGAACGGTCTATCTGCGCTCGTAAAGCTTCCTGATAAGGATTTTGATATTGAGCTATCATTTCAGGAGTAATTGCTTCCCCACTACCACGGTACGCGGCTAACGCATCCTGAATGGATCGTCCCGATTGTTGGATATAAGGCATATAAGCGCCAATACCTGACGTAGCCAATCCCATAGCTTGAAGTTCTAAGGGGCTGAGGCCCGCGATCTGTTGAATAGGAAGAGTTATAGGCTGATCTGTAAGTTCTTTACCCGTTTTCAATAAACCAAGCTTGTATGCCTCTACTTCAGGAAGTTCGCTTACTATCTGATGTGTTGTTTCTGTTGCCATTATGCCATCATCCTTCCACGGCTTTCAAGGTTACGCATCATGCCGTACATGTTATTTATACCTTGATTTAGGTTACCGTTACCCATACCCTTTACAGCATTAGTTGTCATTACAAATTCGCCCGGCATCAACATAGCTCTAACGCTATCTTGTCCGGGTATTCCTTCATCTGGAGCTATGCCCCCTGTCCGCCTTGGAAATATTTTCCCACCATGCGCGGCGTATTGTTGTGGTTGAAACTGTGGATTAAGATAAGGGTTGTTAATAGGAAGACCTGATGAATAATAATTCATAGGAAGACCAAAACGAGAATCTGCTAGATAAGTAAGCCCATAACCTTGCTTGTCAGAAAGATATGTTTCTGGGTATTTTTCAAGTAATTCGCCACCCTTTTCTACCTCTGGAACTTCAGGATCTTTTGTCGTGTCAAACATACCACCTGCTGCCATTATTCCTGTTCCTGCCGCAACCGATGGACCAACTTTAGCTAAGAAACTAGGGCCAACATTGGCGGCTGCCGTTTCTCCTGCTTTTAAAGCCGCTGTTTGCACAACTTCAGGAGCTAACTCTAATTTAGTATAAGCGGGATTTATATCTGTAAGATAATTTTTTACTGCATCGGATCGCGCATTAGAAGCCAAGTCAGCCCATTGTGCTTCTGACTTACCCCCTCTAAACATCCAGTCTCCCAATTTGGCTCTTTGGTCCTGTGCGCTTAATTCCAAGAAAGGTTTTTCAACAACCTTCGTTGGATCAACAACCTTCGTTGGATCAACAACCTTCGTTGGATCAACAACCTCGTTGCCCCCAAAAATACTATCGCCTTTTGGAAAGTAAGTGCCTCCTGTATAAGCTGTGATAGGATTTTCTAAAAACGCTTTTCCAAAAGTGCCTGCCTGTTTTAGCATTGCTGATGGGTTAAGCGCTGTTCCAAGACTTTCCATGCCTCCCGTCATGCCTGTAGTAATTCCCCCCGTCACGCCAGCAAATAAAGCGGCTCTTAATGCGTCTTTACCTGAACCGCCTTGTATAAGCGTTCCTATACCTGAACCTAATGCTGCGCCAAAAACAGGCCCAAAAACGGGAGTAAGCAAAATAGCGCCAATAGCAGGAGCCGCCTTCTTCAGTACCTTACCTACCTTCTTAAAGATGTTTTTTACGCCTTTTAGTATTTTACCGAGAAAAAACTCTGGCATTCCTGTGTCAGGATTGATACTATTCGCGCTCGAACCCACAACGTATCGTTCTGGGTCTTCTATGCCCAGTTCTTTTAAATGATTAAAAATGGATTCTTTTAGTACGGGGTTCTGCTCGATAAGCGCCTTGGGTACAATAATCTCTCCCTTTTGTAAGTGAGCTACTGTATCGTCCCCGAAACGTCCGTAGGAAGACATTCTGGAGGCAACTTCTTCAAAGTTTGCTATTCCAGAATCGCCGAACTGCTCTTTAGCCTCAAGAGCCTCAATTTGCTTGATTTCTTCAGAAGTCATAATGAAGTCGGCAATACCCCCGTTAGGTACTTCATTTTCTTTTAATAAGGGTTTGCCCATAATGCCTCCAAATTTACTTATTCTATCTAATTTTTTATAAAGAGTCTACGAAACAATATAATACCCGTCAGGCCAACAGCCCTCTTCTAAACAATGAGATCCTCTATGTTCTGGACTATCAGATTTTATTTTTAAACCATGAGTGCGTGTGTTCTTACATTTAGGGCAAGTAAACGTAACGTGCGTTCCCTCTCCCTTCCAAACGGGCCCACCTCTCGTAACGTGCATGGTTGGTATTAAATCTTCAACTTGTTTTTCCATAACTTAGTTCTCCTTATTTTAGTTCTTAACCTTTGTAAATTCCTGTATGCTTGCTACGACTTCTACAGTGCCACCACTAACTTGTAATCTTAAAATCTCCCCTGCCTTTAAAACTAAATCTCTTGTAAGCAATTCTACGGTTGTAGTTGTCGCTATAGACTTTAGAAAATAAAGGGAAAAAACCGTGCTTGAAGTGTCTACAAGGTACAATGATAAAGTCCTAGCGCTTGATTCGTCTTTATTGCAAGCGATAATAGAACTTACAATCGATACGTTAAATAAAGAAGCAGAGGGTGCTGTATACAGTGTGTATACTGTACTGCCACCACTTGTCGCACTTACTTTAGCGTTCAAAACACCCTGTAAATACTGATCTATACCGTTTATAAACATTATCGCCTACCGTCTGGTCTAATGTCTATTCGGGGTGAACCCAAGCGCCAACCCACTCCTTTACCCGTACTTTCGACTTTTAATGCAAAAGAACGCCCTCTTAATCGCAAATGGGTCTGGGTTGTAAACTGTTCTACGGGAGTAGTAGCTGAACGTTCCGTGGTCCCCGATACGCTTTCGGAGTAATTCGATCCGGGGAAATCCCTTACTTTAACAGTAAAATCGGCAGAAGGTGGGTTTGCCTCTGAATCTCTAAACGTAATGTCAGGTATTAGACGGCGTACAAGTGTGAATTGCTCTCCGTCCCCCATGTCTATCTGACTGCTTTCTATGTTTGCTGTAATAGCTGAAGAAGGACTTGTACTACCGTCATCAAACCCATCTTCATGGTAATATAAGTACCCATCTGTGCCCGCGGCTATAGGATTTCTATGAACGCCTCTATCTTCCCAAGCTGTGCGTACCATGCTTCCGTTATACCATATCTGCTGTTGGTAGTTATACACAACGTACCTGTCTATAGTAGAGCTATTTTCGGAAGGGTAAAACCACCAGACTTCTCCAAACGAGCTATTATGCCCCGCGGCTATCTTTTCATTTTGTTCGTTATTAAAAGAAGTAAAAACGTAATCGTGAAGCGTACAAGGCATCTGCTTTACGTTACCGTCAAACATATAGAACGAATCCCTACCCATCCAGAATACAAACTCGCCCACCGCAACGGCGGCTTTTGGACTTGTTATAGATATACTTTCTGATAGCGATTGCAGAGAATAAGGACTTGTACCGCCCTGATACGTCATCGCGTAGGCTGCATTGTCTGTAATAACAAGAATAAGTGTACGGGTTTTGATTGCCGCTACAATAGTGCTACCCGAAGCTAGTCTAAGTTCCTGTGCAGTTTCCGTGTCCTCTACTTGCCATTTTGTCAAACTTGCCGATACAGACGTATTTGAACTTGTCCGTATAATTAGCGGGTCCTGAGTGCCGGGAGAGGCTTCCGTATCACAACCAAAAGCTATGATATGACCTTGGTCTGATACCATAATCTGCTTGGCTATTGTTGGTGTTTGTGTGGCTCCAGACTCAGCACTAAGAGCCGTGGCCCGCGTATTTAGACCATCGGACCTATCCCAATAGTAAATACCCCCATCTCTAACATTTATTAGTAGATCTTCCCCGAAGTTGTCGTGTGACCACGTTCTAAGCGTTGTTTCTGTTGTTAAAGCCGACGATTGTCCCCACCCGACATAGTCACTATCTGTGCTTGCATTACCAACTATTAAAATTACCTTAGCTCCATTGGCATGTGTTGTAGCAGAAGTTCCTTTTTGAGACCTCGTTACAGTCAAATCGTTTGTAGAAACGTTTGTAACTTTAAGTATTTCACTATCAATAAGTATAAAATCGTTAGCGGCGATCTGATGGGTTGGGTTTGAACTTGTAACGGTCAAAGTGCCATCTGAATCTGAAAATGTACCGCCCTCGTTAATTGTAGTCTCTTTAGCCGTTTCTGTCGGGCCACCCCAAAAGCCCGCGCCCCAACCTGTACCGCCTATCTGCGTATCCAAACCTACACTTACTTGATATTGAGCCTGTACACTAGCCCCTCCATTTTCGTCATCCGTAGAACCATCAGCTGCCGTTGGAACCTCTATAGAGTAAGTGCTTGCAGAAAGTCTTGTTATTTGAAAACCTTCCGTTCTTTCTAATATAGCTTTTGTAACATTACCCCCCGATCCTAATCCGTCTGCCTGAACACCTGAAAATACAACAAAATCGCCTGTTCCCGCAGCATGCCCAGCGTCAGTAACTGTTACTGTAGTGCTTCCATTTGTAGCGGCAAATACCACCGCACTTGATCCACTATCTTCCGTTGCACGAATAGGAGTTATATCAAAAAGCTCGCCACCTTCTACAATGTAGTATTTCAGGTGCGTAGACAATCCGAGGTATCGGGAACCATCCAAAGCCACCCAAGCATGTAAGTCTCTTGCCGTTCCCACAAAAGTAGTCGAATTGTATTTTGTCCACCCACCTATCTTCTCTGGAAAACCAAACCTAAAACGGACTTTGTCGCACTCGCGCCAACCGCCTTCATTAGAGTACGAAGAGGCTTCCCTGTCTATTCCCGGTTTAAATTGTAGCTTTGTTAAAGGCATTAATTTATCCTGTGTAAGCTGTGTCTGCTATTGTTACATCCGAATTGCCCGCAGAGGTTTGTGTAGCTGATTGTTTTGTATCTGTCCAAGTACCGTCTGTTCCGGGGGCTCTGACTGTTACAGATACATATCCTTGGTATCCGTCTCCGCCATCCGCATGGGAATCATAGCCCGTTCCCCCTGCTCCCGCGGTTAACCTTAATACGGCGGTAGGTTTAACGTAAACGCTTCCTGCCTGTTGTGTCCCCGCAGAACCTCCTCCGCCGCCATATCCATCAGTGGTAGGCCAACTTCGGTTAGTTCCAGAAGCTCCGCCTCCTCCCGCTCCCGCAGCAGAAGCGTCCCCACCTACTCCGCCAGACCAACTTCCTTTTGCGCCACCGCCTCCTCCCGTAAGAGGAGAAGCGGCTCCCGCTGTATTTCCCCCACTATCTTTATAAGAAGCATGCCCACTTAAACCACCTGTCCCCCCACTTCCCGTTATAGTGGAAAATCCTGTGCTTGTACCTTGCTCGGCTAGGGTAGAGCTTGATCCCGAAGCACCTCTGGGATTTCCAGAAACGGGACCTGAAGAAGCACCTCCGCCCCCGCCTCCTCCTCCACCAATAACTTTATAAGTTACATAGAGTTGAAATTCGGAACTATAAAAATCTGAAACGGAAATAGGGCCACTATTTCCTCCTGATGGTACATCTGTATTATTACCAGAAACTACTCCTTCTGGATCTCTGTAATATTCGGAAAGGCTTATGTTGGAAGATCCTCCTCCAAATTCTCCTTTTATCGTACTAAAAGCTAACGTTCCTGTAGATGTTAAAGCCATTATATAGATCCATATGCTGTTACGTCTCCTGTAACTTTTAAATTTCCGCTGGTATCAAGTTCCATTTTTGACGTACCTCCGTATTTAAATAACAATTTGTTAGAAGAAACCTCAAACGTCCAATCGCCATCCGTGTTTTCAACCCCTAATTTTCCGCCCATAACGTCTCCTGTAATGGTTGCATTTCCACCTACTGTTACATGTCCTGCCGCGGCTACAGTAGAAGTTGCTACCGTAGCATTAGGCGTAACGGTTAAATGAGCAACAAAAGATCCCGATATGTAACTTGCAAGGGTAACAATCCCTCCGTCGGCAACGTTTAATTTCCAAGTATCCGCATTGTCATCGGCCTGATCCGCACTTAACGTTATAGCTAGAGGGGCGCCTTCAACATTAGCTTTAATTTCTAAACTGTCGTTACCGTCTTCATCGTAACCTACAACAACATTTTGATCCGAACCGAAATTTATATATTTGTCATCTGCTATAAAAACGTCACCAAATTCTAAAGACGTAGTTCCGAGGTCCGCGCCTCCCGATGCATCAGGCAATAATGCCGTACTAATAATAGGATTAATAGAAAGAGAGGCAAACAGGTCATAAACAATAGCTCCAGTGGTTCCACCATCTGTAGCGATCATCTTTGTTGTGTTATTTGGTATAACAACCGTAGCTCCAGTACCCTGTTTAATTTCAATAGAGTAAGGGCCCGAACTTCCCGAATCTGTTGTGGCGTTTTGTATAATCCATACTTTAGATACAGTATTAGGAAGTAGGCTAACAACAGTATTTTGGCTAAGTGCCCCTTGAATTTTTAAGTAAAAAGAACGAGCCGCGTCAGAAACACCGTCTGCAATGGTTATCGAGGTCGGAGTAGAGTCACTTATTGTTTCCGTGCCATAACCAAAAGCTTCTGCTATAAGCTCCAAATTTCTGTTTGTGGTATCGCCCCACGTTCCCGCTTGTTCGCCAGTGGTTATTTCTTCTAATCTAAGATCATTTACATATGTACTAGCCATAACAACTCCTTATGCTGCTTTATCTGTCCAAGTTGGGGAAGAACTTGGCTCTACTTCTGTATACGACTGACTCACCCCTGTAGTCAAGGTTGTATACGATTGACTTACCCCTGAACTCACTTCCGTATACGACTGACTTACTCCAGAACTTACTTCTGTATAAGTAGGTTCAGCAGCTATATCACCTATAAAAAAGCCTCTTGGACTTGCCGCTGCTTGTGCTCTCCTTGTTAAACTTCCTTGTACTACAGCTTCTTTCGGAGAAGTTTCTGTCCATATTATTACATTTCCTAAAGAAATTGTAACAGAAACGCCAAAATCATCATTTAGCTCTCCTGCACTGGTTACAGTGCCAACGGAACCTGTAGCAGAGTTTCCTTCAACAGAAACTGAAACAGGTATTCTTACAAGTTCTTCACCAAGGGCAGATGTTGCTGCAAGACCACTAACGGAAACGCTAGATGCTCCAGATACGGTTTCACTTCCAAGAGCAGATGTTGCCCCTATATTAACAGGTGAAGTAGAAGAAATTGCAATATTAGCATTTGCACTTACAGTTTCATTATCTAATGTAGTTGTTCCTGCAACACCTTCAGGAGACACTTCTATAGATGGAACTACAGTTTCATCCCCTAATGACGTAGTACCGACATTTGTAGCAGCCGTAACATCTGAACCACCTGAAACAGCTTCACTTCCAAGTGCAGTTGTAGCCCCAAGGTTAACAGGAGAAGTAGAAGAGATTGCAATATCAACACTTGCACTTGCAGTCTCATCCCCTAATGCCGTAGTTCCTGCTACTCCTGTAACGGCAAAAGTACAAGTACCTGTAACACTTTCTTCACCAAGCGATGCTGTTCCTGTAAATCCACTAAGACCAGTAACACTTACAGAAGTGCTAATAGACTCATCACCTGCTACACCAGTTCCATTAACCCCTGTTACATGAACAAGAACAAATCCACCAGATTCAGCAAAAGCCGTTTCTGAAAAGGATTTAAATGAAAAAGACATTAATCAGCGTCCTTGATTTTGTTGCCGTCAATCTTTACCCATCTAAGATACTCTTGATAATCTGTATTACCTTCTTTTGTAGGAATACGAGCATTATCACTTTCTCTCTTTATGTAAAGAGTAGATATATCACCTGTTGATTCTTTTACTTTTTTATAAGCCATTATTATAACTCCGATGTTGCTGTGTAATGATAACCCAATGTGTCAGTAACAGCATTAATAGTGCCTGTACTCTGCACTCCACCCCCACCTTCTCCTATAGTACAATTATCTTGAGGGTCTATGCCAATATCTACATCGCTAGTTATATCCCTAGCCTTATCATTAGTACCACTTTCAGGAGCATAAAAAACCATAGTAGGTGCATCCCTCATCTTCACTGAAAATTGAATAGAACCAAAAGCTCTATTTATGTTTCCTGCTGTTGTCATGTTTAAACACCCTGCTGTACTAGTACTTCCTGAACCTGTTGGAGACAAAACATCACCTGCATATGTTCCATACTCATAAGAAGTTTTGAAGTACCTTTCACATTTACTTAATGTAGTACTAAATGGTTCATGCTCAAATTCTGTAGCCTTCTCGCCAATCTCCATCTGCACTCCAGTAATAAAGAATGTTCTGCTAGTGCTGTCAAAGAACTGAGTTTGGTCTGATTTAACTGTGTTAGCATTAGTAACGCTTGCCCAAGTGCCTGATGTAAACGTACCACCAGTGTAAGTAGAACCTGCCTGTAAATATATATAAAAACCAAGACTATTGGCAGTGTCATCATCTAATGCTCCTGTTGTATCAGCAGGGAAAGTTAATTCTATTCTGTTCCAAGACGTAGTTACCGCAAAGGTTTGATTGTTTTGTCTACTATTGTCATTATCCCAAAGACCACAAGTGTATGTAGCTGAAGCATTACCTTTTACCCAAAAACTAACAGTTATAGGCTTTGCATCTGCTGTTCCTTTACAAAGAGCTTGACAGTTTTGACCTTCTATATGCTGTTGAAGTATTACATTTTCACCTGCGGCAATAGACGTATCTGCTGTAGTGCAAGAAAGTTTCATACAATTAGCAAACCCACTAGGACCATCAGCAATTTGTGCTTGTGTTAATCTTCCTGCTGTGCCAGTAAAATACATATCCCATCTATCTACAGTAAAATATCCTGCTGACGCACCAAGACCTGCACCTGACGTTCCTCTTTGTGCTACGTTCATTGCACCATTAATGACAAGGTTCTTATTTCCTAACGAGCTACCGTTGTTCACGTTGGCAATTAGTGCCGCTAGTTCTGCTGCTTTACTCATGCTAAATCTCCTAGAACAATAACATCACATAAAGCTGAATCTACTAAAGCACTAGCATACCCAGTTACCAAAACTGAACCAGTAGCCCTTGAAGTCAAACCCCCTGCATGATGATTATCCCAGTCACCTGCACCAGTTCCTGCGGATGCATTTTGATACAATGACCCTGCCCAATCATCATTAGACATATCATTATTTATGCTCACTGTAGTTAATCCTGTACCACCATCAGTTAAACCACTTACGTTAAGACTATCTCGAATCGTTTGAGTGCTTACTTGTGTAAAATGCACCCACGCTTTCGCCAATCCCTGTTGTAGATTAGTCGTGGTGCTATTACCTTCACCTGTGACTGCAATGCTACCTGCTGTGCTAACTCCTGTGAGTGTATTTACTTTGAGTTCACTTGCCATTA
>Ga0098059_1000844_pt1 | contig 16415 bp, 20 predicted proteins | sample 20_taG_FD_92580 | JGI IMG/M metagenome (GOLD analysis project Ga0098059, IMG submission 92580) | Marine viral communities from the Subarctic Pacific Ocean - 20_ETSP_OMZ_AT15318 metaG | ecosystem: Environmental > Aquatic > Marine > Oceanic | place: Subarctic Pacific Ocean | collected 2015-01-19
TACCCCTTATTGACTCCAGGATGTTTTACAGCTCCCTGCATCTTACCAGCTTTGATGATATCTTTCAGCCCTCCAGGCAGGTTATCTAATCCATTTTGACCATCAGCTGTATCTCCGCTACTAACAGCAGATTTCATATTAGTTATCAATGTTGATCCTGCTGAACTTCTTCCAGAGACATCTGAAACTAGAGCAGCCATCCCATCGTGTACTCTTTGAATATATTGTTTCCCTGAAGCAGTCTTTACTTGCATGAGATTATTTACTGACATGCCAGACTGTGATGAGATCTCCTCTTCTAAGCTTAAACTATAGTTTGAATGTGCCATTATACTTCCTCTTCTTTTACCATAAGTTTTCCATTAACATAAGCTAAATTTCCAGTATCTGAAGTACTTGGAGCTTCAGATATACTGGCTAAACTTACAACCTTTGTTTTAGTTATTCCAAATGCTTTTTCACCGCCAGAAGTAGTGATTTGAAACTCTTCCGTAGTGGTATCATATTCCATTCCAAAATCCAAGCTACTTCCAAAATAGAAAGATAAATCGTCAGCCATAAATGGGAATTGATCAGGCAAATCCCCGATAGGCTCTCCCACATTCCCCCAATCTACATCAGTGCCAGTTACAGCATTCCAATTAGTAGGTATTGTTGAAGAGTCTTCATTCCATACATTTGAGAAATCTCCAGTTATACCGTTCCAATTAGTAGTACCAGCGTCTCCTGATTGCTGCCAATTTACTCCTGATCTCCCCGCTTTAGTCCAATTAGTCGCCATTATCTTATACTCCCTAATATAGGTCTAATTTGTCTTAGACCGCCTATTTTATTGTCATCAGCTTCCCTAACCTTCTGTCTAAATTTCTTCTCATAATATTCTCTCAACTTTAAATCCCCACTATCTTCTGCAACCCTAGATTTTACATAATCAAGTAAAGCGTAAGCGAGAATCTCATCCGACGGTATATCGATAGCTGACGGATCCGCATCAACCGTTACTGTAAATGCAGGTACTGCCGTAAATTCAATCTGCATTCCATCCGCTATTGTTGTAGTTGGATCGTCTGCCGTAGATAGTGCATTCTCGTGAGTTGGTTTTTCAAGTATAATGAAATCCCTACCTCTTTTAAACCATACATATTTATCGCCAGGATATAGCCTATTATCGTTTATTATTCCAGCCATTATGTAACCTCATCTGCTGCATCGCCTATTAATCTAGGGATAGGGTAATATTTCACACCATCTGTATCTAATACTCTGACAGATCTCATTCTTATACAAGTAGTCGGAATATCATATTCTCTTCTACCTGCTTCTAAATTACAGGTAGCTCTCTCTACATTTTCATCTGTAGTAAGCTGTATCTCTCTTAATCCATCCTTAATATAAGCTACCAATAGTTGCATAGCTATTTTTCTATTAGGATCAATCCTATCTTGAAATTCTGATAATTTCATATAATCTCCTAACTTCCCATAGTTACTACTTGAACAGCTACATGACCACTTCCGCTTCCTAAAGTAATATTTCCAGCTATTACTGGCCTAGGTAATACCATCGCTTCACCTGCTTTTAAATTGGCTATAGTAATAGGTCCTGCAACTTTAATATCTACCGTATCAGCGTCAGCGCACTTTACTCCCAATACTGAAGCGCTTGAAAATAGATGTCCTGTATGTTTTATATATACTAACTCAGTATTAGCGTCTATAGCTGCAGTAGATGCATTAGAAGTGACATAGGAAGGAGTCCCTCCCTCGTAACCTACCACATCTAAATCATCATCTTCAATAGTGTCAATAGTTCCACTTCCACCTACAGATGACCGTATTTCTTCATGTAAAACTGAGTGAGCTGCATATTTATTATCTGTCTCCCCTAATTCCACTACAGGCGTAACTGATACTGAGAATCTAGGTTTAAATTTATCTGCCATTATTGTCCTCTTTTTCTTTGTTGTTGAATTTGAGTCGCTCTAGATGGCATTTTAAAGAATGAATAATATTCACCCATTAATTGCTGAAATCTATTAGCGAACCAAGTATATTCCAGCTGCTTAGCTTGATTAGATGCTTGGTTTTCTTTAATTATCGCATTGTACTCTTGAGAGTATAATTGCATTTCCATCATAAATTTCTGGAGTTTATCTTTATTTCTAAGTTGAATAGTCTGCAAATCTCCTTCATACTTCTTCATATCCCTAGCAAATTTACTTTGAACTCTAGTTACTTCACTTTTAGCCCTAACAGCTTCAGCTTGTAACTCTGATTCATATTTCTTTAAATCGACTCCAGATTTAGCAGAATATTCTTTTAACATAATTCCAGCCTCTTGGACATATCCCTGTAAGCTTTTCTCATATTCAGAAGCTGTTTGTTGTACATTTATTTGATATAATTTCAATCTATCTTCATATTCTTTAGTTTCTCTTGCTAATTCTGCTTGACCGTCTATTACAGCTTTTTTCAGTTCAGCTTGATACTTAGATGTTCCTACTGCGAACTTAGACTTAGCCTTGTCTAAATCAAGCTTGTATTCATTTAATTGTCCTGATATAATCTTCATTCTAGCATCTACTAATTCAATATCTTCATCTTCTAACAAGCTTTCTGCGTCTGAGTATAAAGGAGCTGTTACTGGGCTCTCATATTCTGGGTAATTAATACTACTTACTGTTATCTGACCTATGCTAGCGAAGTCAGGAGCTTCTGGTGGACTAGTCGCTCCCATTGATGGAATCGTTAAAGAACTTAGGTCAATATCTGACTCTAGATCTAAATTAGGCATCACAAATGGAGATATATACTCTATAGTAGGCAAACTCTCAGAAACAGAATCAAATCCTTCCATAACAGGTTTAAGTGGAGCTTCAATAGTGTTAACTTCAATTCTACCCATACTATAGGACACACACTTTGCCGAAGCATATAGAACAACTAAATTAATATAATCATCTGGGAAATCTAAATCTGTGTCATTAACAACATTTATAGTTGTATCTACAGCTATCCTTGAAAACGTAGCCTTTGCTGTCTTTCCAGCTGCTGGTCTAGGTAAAGTAAATGCTTTGCCTGCTTTTATATAAAAAACTGGACTAAATAGTCCTGGAGAATGTAGGCTAGCGTTTGTAGTAAATGCTAATGACTGTCCATATGTTATTTCTCTCATTTGTACCATTTGCTTGGGGTTGGCAGTAATGTCTGGCTCTAAAACTGCCTCAACTATGTGACCGATACCACCCGTATCTGTACCAGCAAAATCAGCATCTGCAGCTGTTTCTACGACAGTAGTAGTGAATAGAGATACAAGCTCAGGAGAACTTTTTCTAGTCTTATTAATAATATCCCATTGACCATCAATCATAAATTGATTAGCATCTGTACTTAAAGGAGTAACTCCAGCCTCTCCTAGAGTCTTTCCATATAAAGCTTGTATTCTTTGCAAAAATGCCATTCTTATTCCTAATTTTCAGCCCACCCGCCCGGGGAGAAGAATCCAAAGCAGGCAGGCAATTTTATGGTAGTACCTGTCGACTACCTATTATCGATATTGATCTTCCATTCCAAACTTCAGCACTCCATCTCCAGTAATTAGCTACTTCTCTACTTTCACAATATTCAAAAACAAGTTTATCTGCGTAGGTTGTAAAACCTGCTGTTAAAGTGCCTCCATATTTTAAACAAACCTCTTGATCAGATATAGTAGAACCTTTTTGATATCCTGTATCATGATCTACAGTTCCACCTATTAAATATCCTCCATTCCTACATGCACATTATTTATTTTGCATACACATTCCTACTCCAGTCATTCCTCCAGTGATATAGTCATTCACTATTGTAAATTTCCATCCATCATAACCTAGTCTTTGTCTGCCTCCATGCACACCATATTGTCTTTCCCCACTTTTACTTGTATACTCTTTCCCGCTAAATGCATAACTATCGTGGGCCTCATATCCATCTCCAGTAGTAGGGAATGATGCTAATGGAGTTATTCCTTGAGCTTGTACTGCATCGTAATCCCAAGGATGAGGAAGGTTAAATATCACATTTTTGCCGCTTACTTGATAAACTTTATTATTATCTCTTATAAAAGAAAGATCTATAATTTCCCCATCACCATCAGGTATAAGACTATATGATCGCCTTGGGGAAGGTATAGACTGAGCAATAGCTCTTCTTAACCTTGGTTTATTTGCTTTATTTGATGTCGGCATAGTAAGATAGCCCCCCAGTTTCCCAGAGGGCTAATCCTTATTTTACGCTGCCCATGTAACGCCAGCACTTACAACTATACGTCCATCAGGAAGTGTTACCACTAGATACACTACATCTGCACCAGCTTCTGTGATATCAATCTCACATGTTCCAGTTGCATCTGATACGCCTATTCCAGATTGATTGGCAGTGATAGGGACTATCGTCCCAGCACCACCATCTGCTATAGTAGTAACCGCAGTATCTAATGCAAGACCGTCTGCAGCTGATGACACATAGTAGTTAAAAGACACTGGATGAGATACAGCTACACCTGCCGCATCATTAAACTGGACTGAAAATTCCACTGTCGCACCATCCGCTACAGAAGCAGAAGATGGTGTTATAGTGCATTGAGTCGAGTCTGCATCAAGAGCATTTAACTCAGCCAGAGTTACAGAAGTCGCAGATAACTCTGCAAGCTTCTGTGCTTTAGCGTCATTTATTTCACTATTAGGATTATTGGCTACCCAATACTTATCAGCCATTATCTACCCCCTTATTTCCACATTACGTGAGTTTCAGGCATAGACCACTCATATCCAGCCTCCGTTAAGAGCATATCTACTCTCTTGTCAACACCAGAGTTTTCAAGAGTTTGTACTCCAACGTAGATAGAAGTGTCTCGGTTTAATCCGTTTCCAACCAATGGACGATACTTAACGTGCTTCATATTGATTCCAAGTATCTTAACATTAGTTCCGTCTAGGTGGATATTTCTAGCTACATTCATATCACCATAAGGTGTTGATATAGTAGTAATATCTACTCCAAAGACTTTCTTCTTACCTGTGATTGCCATATCTGCTCTAAAGTTAGTAGATATTTCAATATTGTTCTTGAAGTATCCGCCTAGCTTATGTAGCCAGTTATATGTAGGTGTATCACAGAAGAATACAGTAGCCTTAGAACCTGAGTATCTAGGATCCATGTACTTAGACATATCATCTAAGAAATCATCTGAAGTCTTAGTGGCAGTGTCTAATGAGAAAACATTACCATAATTAGCAATGAAATCTACAGCACCCTGAGTATACCAATGCTCTTCATCTACAGTAGAATTAGGAAGATTCGTAGCCAGCATAGTTTTCTTTCCCTGTGAAGAGAATAAACCTGCTTGCTCTAAGTCCCACTTGTGTGCAATTAAATGCTCACGCCATACTCTAGCAAACTCGTCTTTGTCATACTTAAGAACAGTTGCTCTGGCTTTGTTAGTCATTCCCCACTCATCTCTGAATGTTTGAACTAACCCAGAACCTGTACTGTAAGGCTGATCAGACCAAGTCTTACCAAGTAAGCTTGAACCTTCAACATATGAAGTACCTGATACATGAGTTCTCATAGCATCAATTCTATCCATTCCACCATCATTCTTATCAGCAGCACTTTCTCCAACACTAGACATATTTACAACAGCGTGATCGCTACTAAAGTTAGCTAGTTCTACACATGTAGCATCATCTGGATATCTAACTATCTGACATGTTAGAGCTGTGATTTCTGCAGCTGCAATACCTAAAGTATCACCAGAACCACCACTTAAATTAACAGTGGTATCAGCAGCGTTATTATTGATATCTAAAACTTGAGCTAAGATATAGTCTTTAGCGATCAAAGGATTAGAAGCATCTGTGGTTGGGATTCTTACAACTTGATTAGGCAAGAAGTGTGTAGGTCTTGTACCTACTGCTCCAACGCCAATCTGACTTGACTTACCAATAACATTTGCTATATTACCTGCAGTATAGAAATCAGAAGCCATATATACTTTAATAATCTGGCCTCCAGCTCCTCCTGGATCTACTATAGCTGCGTTACTAGTATCTTTTAATGTTGCATCATTTACAACTTTAGTTGCTGCGCCATCACTACTAAATCCAACAACATATCCATGTCTCTTTTCCCAAAAAGATCTCTTTTCAGTGAATTTGAATTCTGGATCATCTGTTGCAGATTTTCCGACTTTACTTACGAACCGAAAAAAAGGGTCCTGTGCTATAGATAATTCTGATAGTCGGCTACCAAAATTATATTTACGCCTCAGATCACCGGTCGAGAGACCCGAGCCAGATAAACCAGCTCCTTTCTCCGTCCAGCCTGAAGCATGCGTTAACTTACTGGGGGTATCCCCATTAGGTCCAAAATTAGCCATTTTAAGCTACTCCTTGTTTTGTATATCCGGGTAGCTTTTAGTTTTTACCCGAATAGATTATCTGTATCGTCTAAGTCGAGTAGTGACTCAAAGAGAGCATCGTCTGGATTTGTTTCCACCGTTGTACTATTTACACTAGCTGCTGAAGTAGGGAACTGTCGAACGTTTTTCATTTGTTCTAACATATCACTCTTAGCATTGTTGGACGCATTTGTAACTGCAGCACCTTTATTCTTAAGATAATAAATGTCCTCTATTGAAAGTTTATGACTCTTAGCCCAATCGACCATTTCCTCATATTCCCCATCTGTGACTTTATGATTCTTGCGAAATTCTTCTGCTTCAGATTTAGCTTCCATTTGGCGTTTAGCCTGCATAGCATTCTTCTTCTCATTAGATAGGATTGTATTAACCCTTCCAGTAACAGCCTTTTCTACATGAGCATTAAAAACTTTAGCAGAATCACTATTAGGATTCTCTATCGCTTCTTGCTGGTCATATATAAAGTCTTCTGGCAATTCTAACCTTTCTGATATACTAGCTGTTGGCTTACCACCACTTTGCAAATAATCTCTAACGTGCTCAACGAGACCACTATCTCGCTTCATTGCTTCAAGGACGGGTACAAATGGCTTTAAATCTTTCTGCTCATCTCTTATCTTCTGTATTTCTCTAGAAGAGTCGCTATACCTTTTCTTGTAAGGATTGTCCTCCTGCTCCCATACGTTTTCATTTTCTGTTTGACTTCCTGGGCCAGTCTCACGGGTTGTCTGAACTTCTTCAGGGCCGTCATTCAACTGGGTTGCCTCGTCATAAGAGTTGTAAACCGAAGGGTCTACTGCTCTATCCAAAGCTTCAAAATCAAATCCCTGCTTTTCTGGGCCAGCTAACACCTCATCTACTGGATCAGAATTGTTCTGCTCTTCCATATCGTGAGCTTCACCTTCTGCCATAAGGTCGTTAACTGGGTTACCTGCAGTACTTAATTGTCTTTCTGCCATGGCTTCTCCATTTTAATATTTAAAAAACTATCGCGCTAAGTTAAGAATCTTTACTATTATTTTGCAAGTTATTTAATAAAGTTTGCCTTCCTAGCTCTAATTTAACCTTTTCCTTGTCAACTGCGGTGGATATTTTACCCTTAGCTTTGTCAACCTCAGTATCCATAACTTTTCTAGCATGTTTTTGCTTAGCTTCAGTCTCAAGGTATTCTTTCTTCGCATCAGTCTTAATCTGTTCTTTCTGTTTATTAATCTCAACTTCAGCTTGCATAACCTTGCCTTTGATTCCAGCTTGAACTAATTGTCTCTCTAGAGTCTCAATAGTTCCTTCCTTATCTTTTAAAGCACTTTCCATACTTTGTAATTGACCTTGCATTTGAGAATAGATACTCTTTCTCTTAATAATATTCATCTTATTCTTCAAATCTGTCTCTGCTAGAACTGCCACATCATCAACTACTCCAAGTTTCATAAGTTCTTTCATCTCATCTAAATATGCCCATCTATTAACTGGCAAGGTAGATCCACTAATTATTCTAACATCAAACTTAGCCTTAGTATAATCCATAGATTTAGATATAGCCTCACCCATATCATTATATATTGGAATATTAATTTCCTGAGTTTTTCCTTCTTGTATCGCACTAGGCTGAACAATTTGAAATTTCTTTTGAGCTGAATAAACAGATTGGGACATCTTCATAACAATAATTCCCAGTTCCTTTAACGCTGGTTCAAGAGCATTCTTTAACCATTGCTTTACTCTTCTAGTTCCATATTCATCTATTGCTAACATTCCTCTAAATGTTTCATGCTGAGCTTTAGTGTCTCCCTGCATAGAACTATATATTCCAGCAAGGTGCTCCATATCTGCTTTACCTTCTTGACATATAGAAAAGAAAGCGTTAGATAGAGGAGCTGGTTGTACTGGAGTTGGCGGCTGAGCCCCAGGTCTCACCGGTAGCAAAGCTCCAGGGGAAGATGCATATTGTTCCCAATAGTCAATATCTAAAGAACCTTCTTCATGTAGCCATCTCAATGAACTACCTAATGATGCATTGTGTACCATAATTTGATGAGATTTGTTTATCTCCATCTGCTTACCTATTAGTGGAGAAACAGCAGATATTGGTAATGGAGTGCCTGTCCATTTGTAATGGAAAGGAATAATCGGATATTGATCTACTTTTTCTGGGAGATAGTATTCATATAACAACTTATCTCCAGCTACGCATGTTACTTTTATTCTAGTTTTATAAAAAGCGATTACATCTATTATGTTCTTCATAATCTCTGCGCCGCCTTCTCCCTCAGATAGAGTTTCAAACTGCTTCTTGCTCATGATGATATTATTCGTCTTTGTTGCTTCAGCTTGAAGTTCACTCATTAATTGCTGCTGAGCTTGTTGCATCTGAGCCTCCGCTTCTTTTTGAAACTTCTCCATCTCAAGAACCATTCTCTCTGGAATCATTTGTCCAGCTTCAACCGCTTGATTTAATTGTTGCTCTTTTTCTTTTGCTTGTACCTCGAGCTCAGCCGTCATTTCCATCATTTTAACCTGAACTTGTTGTTGCATTTCTTTTATCTGAGCTGGATCAGGGGGTATTCTGTAGAATACATTCATTAGAGGAGTCTTTTCTCTTTCATAACATTCAAAAAACTCTATTAATGGATCATTCTCTGCAGTTTCAGGATCTATAGACCCATCCTCTCCGATATCTTTATAGTGAAAGTCTTTCCTAAGTCCTTCTATTTCCTTCTCAGTATATTTAAATTCATTCCCATATCTATTCGCAGCTTTTTTAATCTTAGCTGAATGAGTGGGGTATAACTTCATTAAATGATTCTTTGGTATTAATTTTCTCAACATAACATACGCAGCATCTCTAAACAAAATATCTCTTGCCTTTGGATCTACATATACATCGAAAGGATCTGGTTGCTCTATCTTGACTTCTCCCATTCCTTGATCAGCATCTTTGTCTACTGTAACCATTAGATATCCAATTGACTTAGTCACTGAATCGTTTACTGCGTTTGCAAATAAAGTTTGTCCGTCAGAGTTGTACCATATATAGTCAGCCATATCTGAAAATACAGCAGCTACATCACTATCGCTGCCTCCAACACCTATAGCATTCCACCTAGGTTGATTAGCAGTAGCATAAAAATTCAACATCTCTACAACAGGCATTATCCTGTTTATAGTGAATGTAGGCATCCCCTGATTTTCTAAAGCTTGCTTCTCTTCTTCTGTCAGCTGATTATCATTAGAGAAATCAAATCCTTTTTGATTTATATATTCCCAATCTTGTCTAGCAGCAATATTTGCTCTATCAAACAACCTTACTATTCTATCAGCTTTCTTATTTGCACTTTTACTCATATTAACCTTTCAATTCAAAATGAGGGAAATCATCAAACCTATTGTCTTTTACTTCAAAGTCTTGATCCCAATCTCCACCCCATCGCAAATTTATACCCATTTGGTTAGCAATTCCAAGAACAAAGCCAGCAAATAAGGTTTGTCTCTCACGGTCATGCCAATCAACTGGATAGGGGGTAACATCGACAGCTCTGCTAGGAGAAGCATTATGTCTCCCTTTGGGGTATCTAACTTTACTCCGTCCCTCATCAAACGCTTTATCTTGCTCTTCTTGTCCTCTGTGACCACAAAGAACTGAGCAATCCACGTATTTAATAACTTCGTTAAAAAGCAATTGTAAATCTTTCTCACAAGTACTTAACCTTTCCTTACTCCTTTTTCCAAATCTAGGCATTATAAATTCCTTTCCCACGTTGCCCCGGCTTCGTATGTAGGCTTTCCTGGGGAACTTAAGTTTGTAGGTTTATTTTGGGTGTCATATGCCGGAAATTCATCTACAGTATATTTCTCCCAAGCTTCATCGTAACTAATTTTATTAGATCTTGCAACTTTTCTAGTAAAGTCTTTTTCTCTTCTAGAGTATTTATCTGCCTGCTGGCCCAATAAATCATATCTTTTAGACCAATCTCTAATAGTGGCCAATGGGTTTCCACGGCTACTCTCTCTTTCTTGAAAATATTCAGCATCCTCCCACATCTCGGATAGAGGGTCTTCACCTAATATAAATTCATTATACCCCTCTAAAGTTCTTGACATCGCATCTTTCGGTCCACCTTTTATCTGCATGCTAAATTCATCGCCATCTTTATAATATCCTTTTTCGTACACACCTATTTGAGGCAATACTTCAGCTATAGATTTCACTCCATACTCATCTCTTATAAATGATTGCAAGTTTTCAGAGTCACTTGCATAAAAAGCTTCTTCAAATTTCTCTAGTGATCCATATTTTTCAGTAATTACATTATAAAACTCTTCTCCACCCTTGTAATTTCTTTTACTTCCTACATCTACTTGAGATACAGGGCTGCCGATATTCTCATCATATCCTAGTGAGTAATGTCCTATTGAGCTTAAAGTTGCAGGCATAGAAGCAAGGCCCTCTACAATTCCCTCATTCTTGAAAACTTCAGCGTTTGCAGATATCTTTGTTAATGATTCTTCTACGAGAGTTGAAGCATAATCTGGAAAGTCACCCTGATATCCTGGAGTAATGTTAACCCCTTCTTCAATTCTTTTCCCATGCATTATTTCTTCAGCAGCAACTATAGGTTCAACTCCTTCGTCTCCAGTAGAGTAGGGCTGGATATTCGCTCCCGCATAATACCCACCTTCAGGAAGATTCTCCTCATTTCCTTCTGAATCCCAGTAATAATTACCTTTTCTTCCACCACTTCCATCAATATTGCTTGCATCTCCAAACCAGTCAGGAACATCTTCTTGTCCTTCAAAATTTGTATGATAAGTTATATCTCTTCCTTCTTTATCTATCAAATCATCAGGATCGTATTCTTCTAAAAACAATTCTGCTTCCTCTTGGCTTGATATAGAATCTCCGAAATTACTTGCGAATTTCAATCCAAGTGCAGTGGTTTTTGACAATATTGGTTGTCCAATTTTTTGTAGAGCTCTTAACCCTACTGATGCCCCTCTATAAGCTACATCTAGTGGGTCTGCGATATCTAGTCCTGGTCTGGCTCCTAAGAATCTTTCGTTGTAGTCATCATCTGAATCCACTGCAACAAAATTCCCACTTGAATCCTTTTCAATAGTGGACGTCCTAACATCAGATGTCTCGTGAAACAATGGCTCTATAATATGATCTATGTCTTCTTTTCTGTCATCAACCCAATTTCTAACAGCTGGTCTCGCTTTCTCGTCGACAAATTTAGTTACTTCATCTGCTATACTATCTAAAGTCACTGGCCTTCCATGAGGATAGACTTCCATAATCTCTCCATACTTCTCTATCTGCTCTTTATGGGCTTTCTTGTTTTTCCTCTTTATACTTCCTAGGGCCATTATTCATCCCCCACATATCTAAATGCTATTCTAAACATCTCTTCTTGAGTGCCATCTCTTTTTCTTTCTTTCCTATTCATAAAACCTTCACTTTTAAATTCATTAGATACTGCAGTACTTTCTCCTTTATCGTGAACAACTTGTACTCCAGAATCATATAAAAAAGATTCTAACATATTAGGGTTATACCAATCGCTAGTAGCTACAGCTGTATGAAGTTCTGATATTCCTTCTCCATGGAAAAATATTAAATCTCCTGACTTAATATCTTTATAGTCAGTAACAGGCTGATAATCTCTACGCCAATTTTTTTTAGTTTTAGGGTCTGTTCTTCTTCCACTGAGTAAGTCGTAAACTAGTGCTGCGCTATTAGTATCTGGGAAAGGAATATTTGCAGACTGAAACACATCACATGTAAAACGAGTACATGTTCCTGAATAAGCTTCTCCTCCCTCTATTTTTCTATAAGTATCTGTATTAATGAGAGCGTTTGCAGAATTTTTTATTCTAACATTCGCTGGGTTTTCTAAGTCAGGTTCAAACATAACTGAATCTTGTGTCCTCTCAAAATCACCACTCATACTTATTTTTCTATCTACTTTATAATTACCCATTATGCTATCATCCATGCCTTTGCTTTAGGTTTAGGTTTAAACCATCGCTCTTCTTTTTCATTCTTTTTAAACTTTGGTGGAAATGCGTGTTTGCACGCATACGCCAATGCATCTATTGCATCATCATGAGCCATCCTTGGCCCAAATGTAATGACTTCTCTTTCTAGGTCGTACATACTCTTTTTAATATATACAGACTTGATTGCAAATCTTTGAGCTAGGATCTCTTGGATTCTATCTCTTTTGCTCATTCTGTTACCAGGTTTTTCAGCAGTGTAACCAACAGAGAAATCATTTCTACGTCTCATTTCTGCGCTTAACGCTTGGAAAATGGGTTTAGACATCGTAGTGTCTTCAATGCAGTAGAGCCCACAATGGTAAATGGCTTCATTATCAAAGATAAGATCCACAATGCCTTTTCTTCCAGTACCAGGTATCCCGAGTACAGGCAGCGAACGCTTGCGAATATAATCAATGACATAGACGTTATTATCAACATCTACGCCCACAAAAAGTATAACGCTATAGTCAGAATCCCGCCTAGCGGAATCAGTAGCAGGGTCAACGCCCGCGAAGACATTGATCGGCTTAGGGTCATCACCTTCGATATGTATGTATGGAACTTGAGCTTCTTCGTCATAGAAAAAGCGTCCTTCCCAATATTGTATATGTTCTCTAGTAAAAATTGAATCTTCTGCACTTTGTACCTCCATCATGTATTCTTGAAAAAACTTTTGAGGCTGACCTGAGTCAGCGTAAAACTTCTTTTTCCTCTCCATTTCTTTATGCCCAAACCAACTAGGCCAAAGAGGTGTTCCATCTGGCTGTATTGCTTTATAAGATATTACTTTCCAACTAAATTCTTCTTTATCCTTTTTAGATTTATCGAATCCAACAAGTATGTTATTAATAAAAGAGTCATAGTGTACAGGAGTCCCATTAATACGAAGCCTACCGTCAAGAGGCTCCAAAGCAGGGAAGACAACAGCCGTAACAAGGTTAGCGATTTTAGAACGAGACTCTGGCGTAATGGTATTATTCTCGTCTTCAAAGTCATCGAGCACGATAAGATCGTACCGCTTATGGAGCTTTGCTCCTCCTCTAATACCTGATAAGTTCGATTTACTAATGAGTTTACAGTTGTTTTTAAGCTCGATATCATCTTCTGTCCACTTTTTCCCTTTTAAACTACCGAAATAATACAATATTTTATCGTTATATTCCAAGTGATACTTTATATAATCCAAATTAGGTACTGATATTTTAGATGATGCGGCCACCCATCCGTAGAAAAGAGGTTCTTTTGCAAAACAAAAGTCATGGAGAATACTACATTTGGTCAGAACAGTTTTTCCATGTCCACGGGGCAGGATGACCGCCATTTGTCTGTGTAGAGGATTGCTTATTGCATCTGCAACCTCATAATGGAAGAAGGGCGTTTCACTTCTCATATAGTCATCTGGCAAGAATAACTTGCCGAATGCTATCATATCGCTCTTAGCGAGTTCTAATGCCTCTTCTGCCTTCGATACATTTTCTTTATTTATATTAGCCATTATCTTCAGGTAATTCAGCTGGTCTAATTGCAGTATCTAATGCTTCTCCACCAAACCCTTGAAAGGCTACTCCTGTAACTTGTTGCACTGTAGTTCTATTCTTATCCTCAAGATCTAATATGTCAGACAACTTAAATAGTGCTTTTAAACGAACATCTGGCTTCTCAGCGTCTAGCGCTTCGTCCTTAATGCCCTTTAATACTAGTTTTTCATCTATACCCAATTCTTCACATACTGGCTTTAAATCTTCTTTCATAGCTGTAGAAACCCTCTTAGTTTGTATTAATTGTGCTGCTTTTGTCCTAGCATACCTAGGGTTTTTAGTACTAAATGCCTTTAAGTAGGCTTCTTCTAGATTCCAACCCTTAGCTAGAAATACTACAAATAACCTTTCATTAGTGGATAATTTAGTCCTTTCTATTAATATATCATCTGGGGTCTTGCCTCCTCCAAATGAATAGATATTAATACGCCTAGACGTATCCATCTTCATATTTTCTCTTACGGGGAATGTTCCAGTGCAGGTTCCTACATATTGACAGGCTTTCTTTTTACCCTTAGGCTTATACATCATGCCTTTTCGTAGGATCTGTATTATGCATTCATCATCTGCTCTGACCCAATCACCTACTTCAGCTTTACGCCAATCACGTACTATTTTAGACCCTTTTGGTAATATTACATCGTCATCAGGGTCAAATACTCTATTATCTATACCATTTACTTTATATACTCTCATAATTGTAAGCGACCCGAAGGGTCAAGACAGCCAACTTGTTGGCTATTATGCCTCTCCTATTTCGTCACTTATATCTAATAAGGAAGTTGTTGCATCCCAATAGTCAGAGATGTCTATATCACCTATAACGGTATCATTATCATTTACAATGCTTTCTTTAATGTATTCGCATTCATCATTAGCATTTATAGCTATTTCAAGCTTATATACCCGCATAGCACCTCCTTTTTTAAATTTATATAATTTATATACTATATTGATAACAAACAAGAGGAAAAAAAGAGCTGTAAGTTACTGAAAAATAGAGACTTAGCTTTTTGGCGTAAAACGAAATCTATTTTGGGCATCAGATCCAAGCTTATTTCTTAAGTGTTTTTTTAACTCACTATCTGCTTTTTGGCTCTTTCTAAGCAAGTAACTTCCATCATTCATCTTTATAAAGTCGTCCTCTTCCCACTGCATCATGCGATAAGGCTTCTTAGGAAATGGCCTAGGATTATGCATATTCCATATCTCATCTACTGCTATAGATAGATTTATTACTGTATAAGCTGTGATTAATACACTAGGTAGGATCACTTGAGCCTAGACTCTAGACATTGGAATCTTTTCTCTATATCTTCCATCTTAGTCTCAAACTCTCCTGGCATAACATATATCTTCTCTTCGTGGGAATCATTCTCTAGAGCTGTTAATCTAGCTTCTAGTCGTATAATCCACGCTAAAAAGGCCCTCTCATAATTCATAGCTATATCTTTCGTATCTGTTTTCATACCGTAACTTACGGAAAAAGTTTTGAAAATTATAGGATTTTGATGCTCGGCTATATATATACATGTACACCCCCTTCGGAGGATTTTCCGTAATATGAATTACGTTATTTTTGATTAGGTTTTTTAGGATTTTTTTATGATTGTTTTATAAATATATATTAACATAGGAGAAATAAATGATACGATCTCGTAGCGGTGGTTCTTGGAAAGATGATATAACTATTAAACCAGAGCATAGGTTTCATTCATCGTTCAAAGATGCTGTTACATTGTCTGCAACTAAGGCTATCAAGTTCTTGTCACCGTCTGACCAGATTAACATGGCACTCGAAATTATGGGTAAGCCATCAGTTGATACTGAGGATGATGCTGAAAGAGAAGATAGACTGATTAGGTTGTCTAGTACTATGGATGATGTGATGGTTGAGCTTAAGGCTGTTAAGGCTGAGAACGCTAAACTAAGAGCTGCTAAGTAATCAAGTATACATTGGGGTAAGCTTACATAGTTACCCTGATAGTATTAAGTACTTGTATATAGTATAGTACTAAACCTATACCAAACCTAGAGCGTTGGTAATCAATAGTATGTTATGTAGTTTACCAAACTCTAACCTTCCACAAAGGAGAGTGAATGCACGGTCATAATGCGCAATGGTACATCATAAATAACAAGCTCTATAATCTATCTCATTACATATGTATTAGAATGGATTGTACTCCTAATGGTAAATACTATCTCTCATTATCTAGATTTAGGACAGATAATACTTATGAAGAGAGGATAGCTATGAAATCTCAAGATGAAATGAGTGAGGTTTATACTAGTATTTACAAGTTCTTGATACCAAATGGTCAAGTAGTCAAGCAAGAGTATGTTGACACTGGCAAGGTTTATGAGGGTCAATAA
>Ga0098059_1000846_pt1 | contig 16401 bp, 25 predicted proteins | sample 20_taG_FD_92580 | JGI IMG/M metagenome (GOLD analysis project Ga0098059, IMG submission 92580) | Marine viral communities from the Subarctic Pacific Ocean - 20_ETSP_OMZ_AT15318 metaG | ecosystem: Environmental > Aquatic > Marine > Oceanic | place: Subarctic Pacific Ocean | collected 2015-01-19
ATACAAAAAATTTTGTCGAAAATATCGAAGGGATTACTCACTCTGCTTTATCCCCCTAATAAAATCCACAAGGGATTTTCTTCTACTCCTCATTTCATTTATTAATTCTATTCCGTTTAGGCTATACCACTCCTCGTAAGAAGCTCCAATTAATTTGTTGGTTATGGTTTTTAGGCCCATCATTTTAGCTTCCAGTATCACCCTGCAGCAGGTTTCCGGAGTTGAGGGATGGAAAACCAAACTAGAATAAAGAGAAAGTAATTCTAGGAATTCGGAGTAGTCGGGATCTCCTATAACATCATATTCGAGGTTGTTCTCCTTGCAATGTTGTATGGATTCATTTACTCCTTTCTGGGGGTATTTGGAATCAATAATCGCGCATTTAGAGTTTTTTTCTACGCTCGATAAAGACTCCAGAAGTTTTAAGTGTTCTTCAGACCATAAGTTTCCTGAAAAGCTCACCGTTTTCTCTGGGCACTTAAGGTTGAGGTCATAAATGTCTTTTTGAAATTTTGTCTGGCAAATTATTCTGTGTGCGTCTTGGTGAAAGTTGACGTTAATTAATTCGTGTTGGGGAACCAAGAAGTTAGGGTAGAGAGCCGGGTTAGTGTGACCTACAAATTTATAGTCATGACAGTATAGAATATATTTACATTTACTTTGTATTAGGTCCCGAATGGTAGGTTCAATCCCGAAAAAGTTGGAAATTATAAAGAAGGAATCGAGATTCTCTTGGATGAACCCCTCGTACAGGTAGCGACTTTTTATTTTTTGTACGTCAAAGCTCTCGGATAAGAGTCTATATATCTCTTCATCGTTTAAAGCTGCGCCGCCTACAAAATCGTCAATAAAAAAATCACTTATTAATATGACTTTATCACTCAAATCTACTTGGATCTTTTGGGTGCTTACCCCCTTTTCTTTTTGCCGAATAATCCTTGAAAAATTGTTTCTTCACCGGGTCTTCTCCATGCTCTTTAGCTCTCTTTTCTGAAGCGATAGCTGACTGATCCCATATGTCTCCGATAGTTCCTTTTGCTTTTTCCCTAAACTCAGATGGGGAATTGGGATCTATTCTGGTATCTATCGCAGCATGAGGAACGGTGTAGATTCGGTTGTAAGACACCCCTTCGATCTCATAAGAGTGATCTTCGTGAATGCTCTGCCACACATTAACCAGTTCGCCAGTATCTGGGTTTTCGTAAACATATTCAGGCATTCATAACCTCCATTATAGCATCAACTGTCTTCGAGTAGGTGAAATCCTCTTGGAGTTTTAAACCTGAGGTGTTCTCGGGGGAAGCTTTATATCTTTCTATCGCCTTTTCGCAACCGTCAATGAAGGCGTCCTCGTCAAAGGTAAAAATATTGCCCTGATTGTAGGGACTTCCTTTCTTGAAAAATACTCCGTCCGCCGAGTCTTCTTTACCGTTAGGTTCTACTAGCACGCTGTTTTCTTCGGTCGCCCACTCTTTATACGCGGAAGCGTTTAGGATAACAGAATGTTTTCCGAGGGCTACCGATTGAAACTCTGGAAGGCCCCACCCTTCTGCTCCGGACATTCCCAATACAATATTTCCAGAATTGAGGAAATCATTATAGAGGGAATTTTTTTGCATCAGCCCAAGGAAATTGACGTTAAAATAGGACTTCCCTTCCATGATCTGAGATATTCGCGCTTTAAAATCTCCCTCTTTTATAAAAGGGTTGGCTATGGCGCACTGGAGGACATAGTCTTTATCGTTACCGTACTTCTTTAGCCACGCTTGGATTACTTCTTGGTGGTGCTTTCTTTTTTCGAGCTTTCCTGTTAGGTTGAATACTATTTTTCCTTTTAGGTAGTCTTCTTTTTTAACATTAAAATTATCTTTATCAAAACCAAGAGGAATATATTTGCAGTTGTCTACTCCGTAGCTCTCCAGAACTTCTTTGGTATAATGGGAGCTTACTGCTAAGTTCTTCTGATTTTTGGCTATGTTAACCTCTATGGATGTTGGGTTATCTAATTCATAGAAGGTAAAAAGTGTTTGGTCTTTTGCATAAGACGTTAGGCTGTCGTGGTTTAAATGCCACAACTTGAAAATTGGGGTATTTCGGTCGTAGTATTCGAAAGCTTTCTTTATGCCCGACTCAATCCATTTATTAAAGTCAGGGCTGGTGTCTTGTGAATTGAGGTCGGATTGACCTATCGTAAACAGACAAGGCTGCACGCCCCTCTGGTGAAATTCACGCAGAAGGGCAGTGCTAACCTGTCCGAAACTTACACCGTTAAGGGGTAGATGTAAGGCGAACTCTGACATTAAAACAATGTTTCCTCGTCCGTAGAAGCCGGAGCCGTAGCTTTCTCTTGGGTAGCTTGCTCCCTAGAGGCTTGCTGCTCCTCGCGGCTTTCACTTTTGTATACTTGGAAGTCGGGAGCCCTGTCGTTAGCAACACTTCCGTCCTCGTTGTATTTGCTTTTGTTCTTGAAGATAACCAGCTGCACCTTCCCGGTCGCATCTTTCAGTTCGATGTGTCCGGTCATGTACTGTGTGCCAGTAACGCTCTTCTTTACCCAAAGAGCGCCAAGTTCGCGCTCTTTCCAGTCGTTGTTCTTTTGTTCGTTCGACATAAGAGTCTGTATATTGTACCAAGCGGGGACGCTTGTCAACACTTTTTTTTCAAATAGAATCTAGAAACTTTTTGCTCCCTATCTTCTTCCTTAAAACTGCTATCCCCCGGTTGTGAAGATTGATTGCGGTCTGAGTACTCACGCTTAACTCTTCTGCCACCTTACACCATGATGGTTTCTTGTGGTGGTTAGAGTATCTCATTGAAAAAATTTGCTTTATCCTTTTGTCCCTTAGTTGGTTAAGTATGTTATCCGTAAATTCGAAAAGGTTGTTATTGTCCTCTTCCGGAGCTTTCTCTTTAAGTACGTCGAGTATCTCGTCTTCGGTAGCGACCAGTCGATCTTTTGATTTTTTGTTTAGGGCGTTAAGGCAGCTGTATTTAACTTGATTAGCTAACCACGTAGAGAATTTTACGTTTTTATGAATGTTAAAACTCTTGGCTGAGTTCCAAATAATTAAATTTTTATCAGAGGAGGCGTCAGTGACGTTTATATTATTTGCGTAGAAGGTGCTGGCATATCTTTTTATTACTTTGAAGCAAATAGCTGAGTGGCGCTTTATTAGCTCCCCTAGGCTTTCCTCGCAATTAGTCAACTTGATTCTTTCGACTAGATAGTTATCGCTTACATTATCCCAACATCCTTTTTCCATAAATCTACCTTGTTCCCGAAGTTTCCGAAAGAACAAGCGCTATCCTCTTCCATATCAAGGGCATAGCGCTCATGCTCCTTAAACATACGTGGTAGAATTATAGAATATTCGATTAGATCGTCAAAGTTTTTTTCTAAAAAAACATTAGCGTCAGAAAACGGAGCTTCGAAAGGGTCGCTAGATTCGACGATTGTTTCTACAAGGAAGGCGAAAGCTGAATCCGTATCATCAGAAAATAAACAACTATCGAAGCGGCAAATCTTAATCTCATAAGAGAAAAACGCATTAAGCTTATTAAATTTTAAATTATGTACTTCGGTAAGGGTGTCGGGGTGAAGGCTTAACTCCGCGCCTATTCCACAGCAAGCCAAGATGGGCTGACATAAGCTATCGACAAGGGAAGATCCTTCAAACATACAATTTCTTAACCCATTTTAGCATCTGGGCGGCAGAAATTATTTTTTTTGTTTCGTTCTTTTCGCTTTTCCAGTTAAGAATGAAGTCAGCTTCTCGTTTTACACGGGCGTCGTTTTCCCTTTCTTCTTTGTTCGCCGGGGGGAAATACGATCTTTTTCCATTTATTTCCTCGTATCTAGAAAGATGAATTAAAACTCCATTTATCTCATTTTTTAACCAATGAACTTCATCTTTTTCGTATTCATTGAACCTTACATCCGTAATAATATTAATTTTATCCGGCGCTAATTCTTTATTTAACATGTCCACCCAATGCCTCCCGTTTGATAAATTTCTTTTTATTACCCCGTGAGCTACTAGGAAGGGACGGATCGTATCCTTTTCCTCCCGTGTGCAATTAGACGAGTCAATTCCATAAAGTTTACGGGAAGCCGAAGACACTTCCTGTTTTAAATTATTTGCAATAGCTAGCTCCCTGTACGGTAGCTCCATCCTTTGCAATAATTTAATTATAATAGAAGAAAGCGTGTTCTTACCACACCCAGCTACACCTGAGATACCGATATTATTGAACTTAAATTCCATAGAGTTGATAATAATAAATAATATATAATATAGAAACTTTTCCCTAGAAAGTCGGAGCGAAGCGGAGACTTTCCCCGTATTTGATGGTTAACCAAAACATCGGTAATCTTTTTCCTTTTCCCTGAGAAAACTCCCCAGCTAGCCTTTTTTGGGTGTGTGGTAGTTTCCACCCACATGGCATCGCTTTTACTACCCGCCCAACAAGTTCAACACCGTTGGTTCCCTCACTTACAAGTCTCCAGAGCAGAGGTGAGCACAATAGATTACGGATCTGCCTACCTTTTTAACGTAGCAAGGCAGAAGTGCTACGGGTCTGTTTTACTCCTTAAGGGGAGGCGTGTCAACCATTTTTTTTCTTGACTCGATTCCCCCTTTGAATTAATCTGAATTTCACGTGAGGATTTCGTGGGAACAATATGCTCTTGATATAGCCCAAACCGCTTCTAGTAGAAGCGAGGACCACCATGTTAAAGTGGGGGCTTGCGCTTTGAATTCTCAGCAAATGGTTGTCGCGGTAGGTTACAATGGGTTGGCCTCCGGAAAGGATGTTTCGTATGATTTCTGGAGAAACCGAGACCACCGTAGAAAATTTATGATACATGCAGAAGTTAACTGCTTAAGCCTCTTCGAAAAAGGGGAGGCAGAAATGCTTGCGGTAACCCTGCTACCATGCTCTTCTTGTGCCACGATGATAGCCGGATACGGTATTTCAAAGGTAATTTATGGGGATACTTACGAGAGAGACGCTGCTGCTTTAGAGATTTTTGACTTTTATAACATAGAATGTATTAAATATGGAAATTAGATATTCGAAACTTCATGAGGAGGGAAAAGAACCGTTTCGCGCAAATGAATCAGACGCGGGTTACGACCTTTTCTCTACCGAGTACGTCGCTCTAGAACCCTTCCAGCGGAAGCTTATATCCACAGGGATCAACGTAGAAATCCCTGAAGGTTTTTACGGAAGAGTGGCCCCAAGGAGCGGTTTAGCGTGTAAGAAAGGTATAGATGTGATGGCAGGGGTAATAGATTCCGGCTATCGAGGAGAAGTAAAAGTTTTATTGATAAACTTAAACTTCGAAGGGTATAATTTAAAACCTAACGCTTTTGAAACAATGTTTGGATCAGCAAATAAGATAGAAATTAAACCGGGCGACAGAATAGCTCAGCTAATTATCGAAAAATGTCACAGTGTTGAATGGAAACCTATGGAGACACTGGAAGAATCCCAAAGAGGAGAGCAAGGCTTCGGCAGCTCCGGTAAATAACGCGCCATGCAGCAACAAAACCCCCCTTACGCGGAAATAATGTCTCATAATGTCAAGATGATAGGAGCTGATGTTCATGTCATTAAAGACGGAGGATGGAGAGGAAAAGTAGAAGAGATGGTAGACGAAGAATACTTTATGATTTCTAGGTTTGACAACCCCACCAACATCGAAAAGGTGTCAATGTATGATATACGCTCCTTATCGTACGAGACTTTGTGACACACCAGTCGCGAAAAAACTAGGTTCAACAAAAGATGGTAAGCCTTCCATTCTGAGAATCTAGCGAGAGCAAAAGGCACACTTCGGCCAATGAAATAGGGGGTATTCTCTCCTCTCTAGAGGCTGAAGGTGTAACAAAGAGACACTCTGGCACAGCCCTTGCTAAAAGGATGTTATGTATTTACATAATACTTTTGGCAGGGGCGTGCTTGATTTTGCAGCGCCGTTATTCACAGAAATAGAAAAGACTTTTGATCCCGTCTTCGCAGAAGAAGATGGAGATTACGTATTTGAGGTAGAAATGCCCGGCTTTTCCAAGGAGGATGTTAAAGTTCGCCTAGATCAACACGGACACCTCAACTTGGAAGGAAAAACCACAAAAAGGGGCAAAGAAGTTAAGTTTGGACAAGCTTACGAGGTCCCAGAAAAAGCCGACCTGTCCTCAGCGGACGCCTCATTGAAGGATGGAGTCTTTCGGCTAACATTCAAACGAAAAAACAAACACAAACCCAAGGAAATAAAGATAAAATAAAGGGTTCTTAGAAAAGCCGGGCTTAGGCCCGGCTTTTTTGTGTAATAATAGGTATGCCGCTGCCTTCCCCAAGCAAAGACCAGAAAAAAGAAGATTTCATTAACTCCTGCATGGCTAGTCCCGCCATGAACAAAGAGTATAAAGACCCCAAGCAGAGGCTAGCTATTTGCTACTCCCAGCACCGAAAGTCTTCCAGCGCAGCGACTTGGGACGAAATTGAGTTTGACAATTTTTTACTCTTGAAGTAGGATATTTTCAAATGAGCGAAGACACTCACAAAAAAATACTTACGCTGCTCAATCAGGTAATAGATACGTCTATCTGGCAAGACGCGAAACTTAAAAGTGAAGACCCCGTTAAAAACCCGGGGGAAAGTTTTATAACAAATAAACTTAAACTAATTAGGGAGACTTTAGAAAATGAAAATTGATACTTTATTAAAAAAACTTCTCGACCAAAAAAAGGAAGTCGCAGAAGCCTCCAAAATTAGCGCTCAAAGCATCGATTTCTGGGAGAAGAGAGCGGAGGAACTCTTTGCTAAAATGGACGAAGAGGAAGAGGGCTGGAGCTACTCCACCGACGAGTTCATTGAGGATACCTGCTCTGAAAACCTTAAAGAAGTGAACATTCTAATGACAAGGATGAAGTTTGAAAACGACCAACTGGATTTGCTAGAAAAGAAAATAGAAGATCTCGAAGAGACGATCTCTCAAACACTCGAGGAACATGCCAAAAAACAAAAAAAATAAAAAGTATTACCTGATTGAATCAAAAAAAAGAAAATGGTCATACGGCGCGTTCCCTCACACCGAAGAAGGGCTGACGGAAGCAAAAAAATATTTAATAAACCTGCAAAAGAAAACGGACGAGAAACTAGAAATCATCGAAAAATAACTTGACAGTTCTCCCCGAAACCCCTATGCTTCCCCTACGACCCCAGTAAAGGTCGTAATCCCTACAGATTTACAGAATGAAACAAGACACCACTATCATCACTAACGACTTTCTTAAGAAGTACAAAAATAAACAACCCAAGTGGGGCTTTAACGGCTTAGGCTACATCGTTTACAAGCGAACCTATTCTCGCGTCAAGGAGGATGGAACTCTTGAAGAATGGTACGAAACCGTAGCGAGATGTATTAACGGAGCTCAAAAAATAGGGGCCAAGTATACTAAAAAGGAAGCAGAGAGATTATTTGATTTAGTTTTTAACTTGAAATGTAATTTTGCGGGACGAGGATTGTGGCAACTAGGAACCTCTACTGTTGACCGTTTCGGAGGGAATAGCTTGCTCAATTGTTGGTTTACCGCAATCAAGAAGCCGGACGATTTTTGTTTTATTTTTGAAAATTTAATGCTCGGAGGAGGGGTTGGTTACTCGATTCGAAGGGAAGATATCCACGAGCTCCCCCGTGTCAAAAAGAACGTAGAGATTACCGTAAAGAATACTAACGACGCGGACTTCATAGTTTCGGACAGCAGAGAAGGATGGGTGAGACTATTGTCCAAGGTCTTGGAATCCTATTTCGTCTCGGGGAACTCTTTTTCGTACTCTACTGTTCTGGTTAGGAGCGCCGGGAAACCCATTAACGGTTTCGGAGGAACAGCGAGTGGGCCAGAGATCCTAATAGAAGGAATAGGTAAGATAGGAGGGGTAATAAAAAACAGGGAAGGAAAAAAGCTACGAAGCTTAGATGTACTAGACATCGCCAACATCATTGGTTCTGTTGTTGTGGCTGGTAATGTTCGCCGCTCCGCTGAAATAGCCTTGGGAGACCCTGACGACTACCTATACATAAAAGCAAAACGTTGGGATTTGGGTAACATTCCCAATTGGAGGGCAATGAGCAACAATACCATCTACTGTGACAGTTATGATCACATCGCTGAAGGTATTTGGGACGGCTATGGGGGTAACGGAGAGCCTTACGGCTTCTTTAATCTTGGTCTAAGCTCCAAGTTCGGAAGAACAGGAGAGAAAAGTAAAGAAAACTGCGAAGGCACCAACCCTTGTGGGGAAATTTCTCTAGCAGATAAAGAGTGCTGTAATTTAGCGGAACTTTACCTAAACAACATTGAATCCAAAGAAGAAATGATTGAATGCGCAACGCTTCTTTATAAAACTCAAAAAGCAATCTGCGCTCTCCCCTTTATCCACGAAGACACAAATAAAATTGTCCACAAAAACTTCAGGATAGGGCAAGGCATTACCGGAATCTGTCAATGCCTTCATAACGACAAACTCGAATGGCTAGACGGATGCTATAAGGCTTTACGGAAATACGACCAAGAATGGAGCAAGAAGAACGGCTGGCCAGAAAGCATCAAGCTCACGACGGTAAAGCCGAGCGGTACACTAAGTCTTTTAGCTGGAGCAACTCCCGGGGTTCACCCTGCCTTTTCCGAGTACTACGTTAGGCGAGTTAGGATGTCGAGTGAAGACGCCCTTGTCCAAACTTGTCGAGAAATGAACTATCACGTAGAGTATGTTAAAAACTTTGACGGCTCCCTAAATCGCGACACAGTCATAGTTGAATTTCCTTGCCAATCAGGGAAAAACGCAGTGTTGACTCAAGATACTAAAGCGGTAGACCAATTGGAGCTAGTAAAGAAGATCCAAAAAGAATGGTCCGATAACGCGGTTTCTTGCACGGTTTACTACAAGAAAGAAGAGCTGCAAGAGATAAAAGAATGGCTCCGGAAAAACTACAAAAACAACATCAAAAGCGTATCGTTCCTCCTTCACCAAGATCATGGATTCGATCAGGCCCCCTATGAACAGATAGACGCAGAGACTTATAAAAAACTTTCTCTGTCCGTCAAGAAAGTAACTCCCACTAAAGTTGGGAACGGTCACGTATTGGAAGGACTCGAATGTGAAGGTGGAGCATGCCCGATAAGGTAATCGATTACTCAAAAATAAATATCTTCTACCCTGTGATAGGCTACACGGGGATGGTTCACTCTGACTACATGATGAGCACCATAAACCTACTGCTTTTGTGTAGGCAGAAGAGCATTAAACTCGGCATGAGATCTATTTGGTTTGAGAGCCTCATAAGTAGAGCAAGGAACGCTTCCGCAGCTTTCATGTTGGCCAAGGACTACACCCACCTCCTATTTGTCGACACCGACGTGAGTTTCGAAGCCCACGACGTCTTAAAGCTGATAGACCAGCAAAAGGAAGTTGTGGTTGGGGTTTACCCCAAAAAATACTGGAGTCACCAAAAGATGCAAGCTATGGGGTCTGTGGGAGAATTTCCCGAACAATGGAGGCATCTAGCCACCGACTTTTCCACAGAACTCCCACCAGAAGCATGCACTAAAAGCAAAACAGGACAACCAGTAGAAGCTAATTATGCAGCCACCGGGTTTATGCTTATAAGCCGATCCTGCATAGAAAAGATAATCGAAGCCAGACCTGAGATAAAATATACTAATGATATTGATGGATATATGGAGGCTGGAGACAATTTCTATGACATCTTTCAATGTAAAGTCAATCCTGACACTAAAAAATACGAAAGCGAAGACTACGGTTTCTGCAAAATGTGGAAATCCTTGGGAGGTGAAATCACCGTTGTCCCAGATATCTCCTTGGGGCACCGAGGATTCAACACTTTTTACGGAAATCTTAAATTTCAAGCCAACTATTTCAACCTTTAAATTAAAATTCCCTATGGCTCCTTGTTGAATGTAATAAATGACAGACTCTCATGTTTAAGACTCCTTTCTCTAATGAATCTATTTTACTTAAACGGCTATCATGCGATCTCATAAGGATAGCAAATTGCCTCGACAACAGCCAAGGGAACCCTCTAAACGGAGAGATTAAAGAGATTGAGACCTTAGTAAAAAAGATGAACCAGATAGGCACTTCAGTTACATCAAAAAATGAACATATCAGAATTTGAAAGAATAAAGCCTACCAAGACTTACTCTAAGATCACCACCGCTATAGAGAGGTACGAGAAGATAATAATGGAGCTTCCTATAATGGACGACGAAGACGCCATAAAAGTAGAAATGGCCGCCGACTTTGCTACAGAACTTCAGAAAATTAAAAAAAGTTTTCTTCGGGGGGAATAAAATGTCTACTGAAAAAGCCAAATCCAATAATGTAGCCCTTTTACTCGCTTCAATAAGGGAACACCTAGGAAGGGGAAAGAGCCTTTACGAGTCTCTACTGAAGGAAGGCGTACCTAAGGAGGCAGCGAAAAAAATACTATCCCTCCACGCCATCGAAGAGGAAAACTCAGGTCATCAACAAGACTTAGGATCAAACGAGATTATGTCTACGATGAAAAAACTTTTGAAAAGTGGCAATAGCGCGTAAAATAATAACGTATGTCTAATTACCTTAAGATAATGTTGGAATCCTCACGCCGATGCTCGGCCGCTACCCAAGATGCCGCCAACGACGCTCGAAAAGCCGCAGACGAAGCCTGTTCTCACGCCAAGGAGATAGATTCTATGGCTACTGAAGCTGCTAACAGAGCTGTAGAAGCGAATGAGAGGGTCAAGGTCCTCGAAGCTAAGCTGGTTGCCCAGAACGCAGATCCTGCCTAATGATTTACTATCACGTTAAAGGAGGGTTGTTCGCAGGTTCTCCTTTCCGAGTGGTTGTAAATACAAAGAACCTGCATTAATTTTTAATGGGCGAAAAAACCACAATAACCTGTCTCTGCCATATCGAAGTGGATGATAACGAGTACGAGGCGCTAACCATAGTCGACGACATGTTGGGAAAGAAGCACGCAGTAATTGATATTAATACTGGCCTACCTTCAGAAAAAATAACTTTAATAGTAAACGAAACTATTACGACCACAGCGCACGGTTGCGGAGTAAGATACAAGAAAGAAAAGGTTTAAAATGGGAATGTTTGACGAAATAATGGTGCCAAAGGGGTATCTTCGGAGTCTACTAGACAAGGAAAACGAGAAGCTGTTGGGTAAAAGCCATCGCTTCCAAACGAAGGACCTAGATAACCTAATGGATCTTTATAAGGTCCACCGTCAATATCTTTACAAAAAAAGGAAGGAAGCTCTCCCGTTTGAAGAGTGGGAGAAAGTGAAAAAGGATGTCGCTATTCGCTTTCACGATCGCCTAACAAGCAAAGATCAAGACGAGTACTGGGTAGAATGCGAATTTAGCTTTAAGAACGGAAAAGTAGACAAAAAAGAACTTATTAGCTTTCGCCTAGAGTCAACCAAGAAAGAGTCAGAAGAAGTCCAAAAAATGTGGGATACAGAACAAAAAATACTTGACGCTTACCGAAAAAACTCTTTTAAATATAAATTCTTTTCCCGGATGGAGAGACATTTTCAAAAAATGACAAATTGGGCTCGAAATAAACACTGCATTCCCTTAAAAATTCGCAAAAAAGCGTACGAAAAATCGGGACGATTTAAAAAAGACCCAAAATGCTTGGATCTTTACAAAGATTTATGATTACAGAAGAATCCCTCAACAAAACTTGGTTCATCGATATTGACGGAACCATAGTTAAACACCTCTACAACAAGGATATAGATAGCGCCATAAGCTCTCTAGGAGAAGACAGCCATACACTCGAAACCCCAATCGAAAAGAGTGTCAGCTTTCTTAAGGAGTTGCCTGAGGATGATACGGTCGTACTGACTACAGCAAGAGACGGTAAACACAAGGACCATACGGAAAGAATGCTTAGGCATTTTGGGGTACGATATGATCGAATAATGTTTGACTTAAGAGCCGGGCCTAGGTATTTGATTAATGACATTAAACCGGTCGGAACAGCAGGAAACACAGACCCAATCAATACCGCTTATTCCTTAAATGTAGAAAGGGACGAGGGTATTGATCTTAAAGTGTAAAGATATACATGAAAAACATTGTAATCTTTTTCCTTTTTGCGGTATCTCTTCATGGGGCCGATAATACATACTCCAGTATAGCCGAAAGAAACGCTTTTGAATTAACAAGCGAAAAACCAATTATAGTATTGCCTCCTGTTCGGGAAATTTTAGCCCCAAACATTTTTCTAACGGGTATTACTCGATGGAAGGGTACTAATAAGGTTCATCTCGTACTTAGGAAAGCTGGAGAGAACGATAAATTTGTTTCCCTCGGGGTTAACGAAAAACAATATAACATTGAACTTATAAAGGTGCTTGAAAATTCTGTTATTATAGAAAGTAACGGTAGCGATAAGCTTCTAAGCTTTAAAACTAACGGGCTTCCAACCATTGTGACAAAAGCCCCTGTCGCTAAAAAGACCTCTTCCTCAAGCCGTTACTCTCGCGACAAAAAAGAAATCAAAAAAGAAGAAAAGAAAAGCTCCCCGCCTTCTGTTAAGGCGCAAGTCGTAACCGTCCCCTCTCGCAGGCCCCAAGTAGATCCCCGAATCATTGAAAAGGGGCTAGAATATTTGAGCAGGATGGAAGAGGGAGAAAAAAGAGATTACCTTTTGAAAAGAATGGAGTCTCTTCAGTCCGGACAACGCCAAATTAAATCTGAGATTGATCAAAACGAACGCCGACGACAGTATGACGAATATCGCAGTAGACAAAAATAACCTCATCCAATTTGTAAATCTCGTCAACGAGTGTTGTTCGGTGATGGACGACGATTATGTAGCCGAATGGTTAACTACTCCTAATTCTGACCTCAATATGGAACCCCCAATGCAACTTCTAAACAACGAAGTGGGAAGAGAAAAAATCCTTAGGCTTCTTTATTTTATAGATATAGGAGAAGCAGATCTTTAAGGCTTAGGAATACTGCTTACCACCATTGTCGAACCATCGGGAAATTTGGTTCGGGTTACCAAAAATACATCGTCTCCAACTGTTTCTTCGACAGTATAGTTTACAACAGCGCCACTAGTCGCTCCCGGCTCCGGAAGACTGGATGGAATTACTTCAAAATCTATCGCTGCAGCAGCGGGCAGCACCTCGAAAAGATTATAAGAACCACTTTGGGGGGTATTTTCTATATACCCCGTAAAATCTAAGCCTGTATGCTGAAGAAAGGCCGATTGGTAAAAGCTTTGCAGATTGTCTAACCGCACCCGATTTTGCCCAATACTTCCAGCTAGCGGTGCGGGAACTGTTAAGACACCGGACTCATCACTCATTCCCGAATAATAAGCAATATTCGCATCTCTGGAGGACCCGCCCAAAGGATAAAAGGTAGCCTGACTCACACAGCTCAACCCGCTACCACTCACATAAATTTCCGTTCCCTCTATTCCCCTTAACGGGCCGAAACCAGTAACCACTATATTAGTACCCGTTACGTCGACTAAAGAGGAATAAGAAAGTTTCTTAACGAGATCGTCATAAGAACGAGTATCTTGTTCGTAAAGGAGATTCGAACCCGTAAAGTTCTCCCCAGTTACCACCACACCACTGGGAGAAGGAAAAACATAAGACTCGTAGGGAATGTCGAAATTATCCGTCAAGCCATAACCATCCAGAAAAGAATCCATTTTTATCCCCCCCACCTTGTACCACCACGGATCAATTATAAAAAAGCTTCCGGAAAGAATTAGCGGAGGAAGAGGGTTAATATCTAGTTTACTTACAAACACATCCGCCGAACCCCCGATATCCTCTATCCCAGTACTATAACTAGAAATTGGGAAAGTCGTTCTTATCTCCACTTCTCCCGTTATTGAACCCGGCTCCCTCGCCATTCCCGAAAAACCAACCAACGGTGTTCCCGATAAAGAATTAGCAAAGAGCCCTGTATTGCTCATCTCGGAGACTACCGTGGAAGGATCAAATACGTTTATTCCCGTTAACGAAATTCCCGATCCCGTAGAAACAACAAGATTTGCATCAAAACCCGAAACTCCCGTCACAACCCCTAGCGGCATAAACTCGTCCAGATTAAAGTCGTTACCCGCAAGCGGACTTAGCTCGACCTTATTACTTCTTCCAGAAATAGCCAACCCCCCAAAGGCTATCCCCGTGGGAAGACCCAAAGTTATAGACTCCGTGCCATCATCATTTGCAACCTCCGACACAGGCGTAACTGAAAGATTACCTCCTGTAGCATAAGAGAAGAGAACATCCATTCCCGTGATGTTGCATCCCGTCATAGCAAAATCTTCACCCGGAATTAATCGGTTAGTAAAACCACTCACAAAAACAACATTAACCCCTGTCGAATTACTGTAAGTTTCTCTTCCTTTAAAATCGTGAATCTTAAATTCACCATTTACTGGATTAATCCCCCCCGGAACAAAAAAACTTAGCTCCTCATAGCTCTGGGTCACAAAATTCCCAACCATAAGAGAAGCTCCGCTTAGACCTGTGAAAGTAGCTTCGCCCCTGACGCCAGTCCCTACTCCCGAAAATTCAACTCCCGTCGCCAAATTCATTCGCTCCCCCGAAATAGTTAACAAATCTCCTCGGGTAAAAACTTGATTATAATCTATTGTGCTTGGGGGGATCGTTCCACTATAAAATCCACCAATAGAAGGCTTGCTTAAAAAAGCTGCCAAGATGCCAGTGGAAGAAACAAAACCACCACTAGTATTTATATTTATGGTATCGCTTACACTGTTATTGGGAATCGCAAAAGTTATTCCCGTGGTAGAAATTTGGTTTGGCGAATTAATAATATGAGAACCCAAGGATAACCCGCTAGGGTAAAGATCCTCGAAATACCCCGAAAGAGTTACTGTTGAGCCGTACTCACCAGAAAGGGGACTAAATCCACTTAACGCAGGCCTCTTAAATACGCCCAAGGGGGGTTTGTTCCAAGCAGGTGCAAGCGGAGTTGACGTTCTCCTATTGCGAACCTTTATTCTATAATCTACCTCTGTATCATTCACTCCCGTAGCAAAAGAAATGGGATAATTAAATTTTATTTGATCAAAGTTGGTGGTGTCATAACCACTTGAAGGCAGCGTACTGGCTAGATCGTAATGTGACGGGTTTAGACCAGCCGCTCCCGACCATAATTCAACACGTGTTCCCGAATAAAGATTGGTTCCCAGTAGCAAACCAGTAGCCCCCGGTACAACATAATCTACCTTACCATTGTCAGACCCCGAAGGATCTATAGAAGTAATAGTGGGGCTCCCCAACACAAAAAAACCAGCGCTCTCAGTAACGCTCCCATAAAAACCAGACAACACAATATCATAATAATCTCCTGCGGTTGACAAGCTGGCCGCATTTCCAATTTGAAAACTTAGGTCAAAACCCGGAACAATTTCCGCAATAGTCCCCGCATTATAAGTCCCTATACCAACAGCAGCCCCTGCGCTAGGAAGGAGATTAACCCCCGTAATTCCATATAGATCAAATCCCTTGATTGAAACAAGATCACTCTCTATTCCGGTCCTTGGAGAAATACTAGTAATCCTAGGGGCACCTATACTCGGCGTAAAATAAACGTCAGAAGCATATGTTTCCGGATATTGATCCGAAAATAAACTTACCACCCCAGAAGAGATTGTAGGAGACACCCCAGCGGCAAGATTCCCCCCTGAAGTAAAGATGGGTATTCCAGTTGGCACTTGCCCCGACATAACCTTGTGACTTAATCGAGCAAATTCGCCCGTCTTCCCCATAACGCTAGCTAAGTAATTGTCGCCAGTTTTGTACAGTATGCCTGTGCTAAAATTATTTCCGGAAATATAAATATGTTCTCCAGTTTTCCCCGCCGCACTCACACCAGTAACACTTGCAAACGGGGAGAAAGATAACGAAGAAGGAAAAGCTGAAACCCCCCCACTATATAACTGAAAATTGGGCACTCCCCTTACGTCACCAGAAGGAACCTCAAAATTAATAAAGTTAGAACCTGAAGCCTCTACTTCTGCGTGTGTGGAAAGAGACCCAAATTGTAATCCCGAAACCCCACTTAATGAATAACCAGTAACAGCAAAAGTTTCCCCAGAAGCTAACTGAAGGCTATTCACGCCAGACACAGCCGGAATGGGGACAAATTCATCCGCCGAAAGACCACTTGCTATTGTCCTGTCATCATCTATCCCTGTTCTCAAAGAAGAGTATACTGTTACCTTGGCATAATCAGCATCAGTAGGGATTTGCGCCTCCAAGGTGCCGCTATCAACTACGCTAAAAGAGGCTGGAATTCCTCCAAAATTAAC
>Ga0098059_1000847_pt1 | contig 16390 bp, 20 predicted proteins | sample 20_taG_FD_92580 | JGI IMG/M metagenome (GOLD analysis project Ga0098059, IMG submission 92580) | Marine viral communities from the Subarctic Pacific Ocean - 20_ETSP_OMZ_AT15318 metaG | ecosystem: Environmental > Aquatic > Marine > Oceanic | place: Subarctic Pacific Ocean | collected 2015-01-19
GAAGTAATTGACGGTATCGGAGATATGGTCGTAGTATTAACAAACCTAGCCGAACTAATAGGTACACCAATTGAAGAGTGTATTGCTAGAGCGTATGATGTGATAGCTAAAAGAACAGGTAAAATGGTTAATGGAACATTCGCAAAAGATGAATAAAAAAGAAATAACATTTAGAGACCCTGTGGTTGAAAGAGTCGTAGATAAATTCGTATCAAGATCTGATGAAGGTTTTAGAAAATACGGAGCCACGTTAGATCACGAGCGTAAAAGTGGAGTTAAGGATTTAGATAAATATCTTAACGACGTAATGGAGGAATTAATGGACGCTGTGCTATACATACAAACAGCACGCGAAGAAATAGCAGACAATGAAAAGAAGATTTAAGAGAAAAAGAGGCCCTGTGAGATCTAAGAAGGTTATATTTGATGGTATAACCTTCGCATCAGGCCTTGAGAAATACATGTACACGGCTTTAAAGAAAGCTAAAATAAAAAGTAGATATGAAGGTGAAACCTTCACGCTACAAGAAGGGTTTATGTTTGATAATGAAAGTTACGAACGTCAAAGCAATGGTAAAGGTGATATGGTTGACAAAGGTGGTAAAAGAATATTACCTATAAGATATACACCAGATTTCGTAAGTAACTCATTTATAATAGAGTGTAAAGGTAGAGCAAACGAATCATTTCCAATACGTTGGAAAATGTTTAAAAATTACGTTAAAAACAACCTACCACGTGTAACTCTATATAAACCCCAGAATCAAAAAGAATGCGACAAGGTCGTAGAATTAATTTTAATAAAATCTAAATTATGAAAACAAACTGGGAGATAAGTTTCGGGTTCTATCCTGGAATATTAATAGGCTTTAGATCCTATAGAGAAAACAAATTGACTAACCACGTAACATACCTACCGTTCGTAGATGTATGTATAACAATATTTAAATAATGAGTAAGATAAGCAGAGACATACTGTCTGATATAACAGTGCATATGAAATATGCGAAATATATCCCTGAAAAAAACAGAAGAGAAACTTGGGAAGAATTAGTAACAAGAAATATGAAGATGCATATTGAAAGATACCCTAAGCTTAAAGAAGAGATAGAAAGCGTATATAAATACGTATACGATAAAAAGATTTTACCTTCAATGAGATCGTTACAGTTTGCTGGTAAACCTATAAAGGTTAGTCCAAACAGGTTATATAACTGTTCGTATTTACCAGTAGATGATATTGAAGCTTTTAATGAAATAATGTTTCTATTGTTGTCTGGTTGTGGCGTTGGTTATTCAGTGCAACAACATCATATAAAAAAATTACCTACAATAACTAAACCTTTTGAAAAAAGAGTTAGAAGATTTGTTATAGGTGATTCAATAGAAGGTTGGGCTGATGCTGTTAAAGTTTTAGTTAAAGCTTACTTAGGTGGTAAAAGAGCTTCTAGAGTTAACTTTGATTATACTTGCATTAGACCTAAAGGTGCTAGGCTTGTAACATCAGGTGGTAAAGCACCAGGACCTCAACCACTAAAAGAGTGTTTAATAAAAATAGAAGGTATACTTGATGCTAAAGAAGATGGCTCAACGTTAACATCATTAGAAGTACACGATATTGTTTGCCATATAGCTGATGCTGTATTAGCAGGTGGTATCAGAAGAGCAGCTTTAATAAGTTTATTTACAGCTACTGATGAAGATATGATAGCCTGTAAATCAGGTAACTGGTGGGAAACAGATCCACAACGTGGTAGATCAAACAACTCTGCTGTGTTGATGAGACATAGAGTAACAAAAGAGTTTTTTATGGATTTATGGAAACGTATAGAGTTATCAGGAGCTGGTGAGCCAGGTATATACCTTAATCATGATAAAGATTGGGGAACTAATCCTTGTTGTGAAATAGCTCTTAGACCTTATCAGTTTTGTAACTTATGTGAGGTAAACGTGTCAGATGTTGAGTCACAAGAAGATTTAGAAGCTAGAATGAAAGCAGCTTCTTTTATAGGTACATTACAAGCTGGCTACACAGACTTTCATTATCTAAGAGAAGTTTGGAGGGAAACTACAGAAAAAGACGCGCTTATAGGTGTATCAATGACTGGTATAGGTTCAGGTACAGTGTTAGGTTACGATATGAAAGCAGCGGCTGATGTGGTTAAAAAAGAAAACGTTAGAGTAGCTAAAATAATAGGTATTAAAAAAGCAGCTAGAACAACATGTGTTAAACCAGCAGGTACAACTAGCTTAGTACTAGGTACTAGTAGCGGTATACACGCTTGGCATAATGATTATTACATACGTAGATTAAGAGTGGGTAAAAACGAATCTATATACGGGTATTTAAAAACACAACATCCAGAATTAATACAAGACGAGTATTTTAGACCACATGATACGGCTGTGATAGAAATACCACAAGCAGCACCAAAAGGGGCAATAGTAAGAACTGAGTCTGCTTTTAATCTTTTGGAAAGAGTTAAACGCGTAGCTACTGAGTGGGTAAGATCAGGACACAGAAACGGATCTAATACTCACAACGTTTCAGCTACTATCTCTTTAAAATCAGAAGACTGGGAGTTAGCTGGTCAATGGATGTGGGATAACAGAGAACATTACAATGGATTATCAGTACTACCTTATGATGGTGGAACTTACACTCAAGCACCTTTTGAAGACATAACAAAAGGACAATTTGAAAAACTAGTTTCTAAATTACATGAAATAAACTTAAAACATGTTAATGAAGAAACTGACGAAACAGATCTATCAGGTGAGTTGGCTTGTGCCGGTGGATCTTGTGAAATAACAAGCCTATAACTAAAACAAGTAAAATGAGAAAACTTTTTTTAACAATGGCTATTGCGTTATCAACGTTAATAGCTTCAGCACAGTTTATGGTTGTGTCTAATTTTGACATGCCTGACAGTGGCGATGATTTCGGGATAGAGAATTTTACAAATAATATTGGAATAGGATACGAATGTTTACCTATGACAGTGTTTGGAGTAAATAAAGACGGAGATGATTTTGATGTTTTTGTACGTAGAACAGTTAAACAAACTGCATGCGGTGATTACTTCATCTTTGCACAATTACCAACAGAAGATATGTTTAATTCTATGAGAGTAGGAGTAGCGTATTCGATTTATTTCTATAAGAATTTCTTTTTAAATCCAGGTTATGCTGTTGATTTAGGAGGATTTGATAATGGAGATTTTAACGTTGGTATAACGTACAAATTTTAAATAAGTATTAATCAAAAATAGAAAAATTATGGAAAAAGTAATGAAGTATTTTAAAGATTTTTTCGCAGGATTAATGGGCATTATGATGGCCGTTCTTCCAGTGACGATCTTATGGCAAGTATTAACTGGTACATTAGTTTTCGAAATGGATGTTATTAAACACTTAGGCGATCTAGTCGCTATGTTTGGTAACGGAGGTTTTGTAGGCTTAGTTACATTAGTTATTATAATGTCATTTTTTATTAAAAAGTAGTTAACATTTAAATTAAATTAAATATGATGAATGAATTAAATGAATTAATGTCAGCAATGGAGTCTGAATTTGCAAACGCAATTGCCGAGAACAATAAGTTTCAAAATGGTAATAACTCAGCGGGAACCCGTCTGAGAAAGCATATGCAAAGCATAAAGAACTTAGCCCAAGGAATTAGGGTCGAAGTTCAGAATCAGAAAAACGCCGTTGCGGCGTAAATTAAGAAGGGAGTCTAACGGCTCCCTTTTTTTATTTCTTTTTTTTAGGCACACAATTTGGGACAGTCTTTCCACCCTTCTTTTTAGTACCAATCATTTCATAACCCTTCCAACAAGGGTTCTTTTTTCTTTTCTTTTTAAACGCGCTAATAAATGTCATAATTATTTCTTTTTATTATTTTTACAAAAAGATCTAGCAGCTTCTACGCTACCAAATCCCCATTTTTTTAAAGCCTTAGCTTTTCTAGTAGATCTACCTTTAGAGTCTTTCATTGGCCCTTTCATACCGCCAAATCTACAAGCAAACGAAACTCTACGTTTGTTTTTACCTTTAAGTAGTCTTTTACCCAGCTTCTTACCTGTTTCTTTAGTATACTCGCTTCTCATCTTACGGTTTGATTTTTCATAACTTGCGTCTGTTAAATCAAAAGGCGAATCTTTCTGCATAAAAGATCTACGTCTACCACAGCTTGTAACCGGGTGGGGATGTCCTGTTTGTATATAACCTGTTGATGGTTTAAATCTATTCATTATTTATTTTTTATTAAGCTACAACTGATGCAACAAATACTTCTACTTGTACAGCGTTAGTACCTGGATCCACTAATATACTTTCTAGATCATGTAAAGTTGTTTGTGCGGTAGCGTCCGCATCATATACAGCTATAGAATCATGTGGCGTACCCATAACATAACTCTGTCCTGCTGCTAGTAATATAGTAGCTGTTTCATTTGCAGCGGCTGCGCCACTACCACTTTCTGTGACATCTATTTGTAAGTTTAAATTCACAGGGTTGCTACCATCTAAATTTGTAATTCTAAGATATTTAGCGTTTTGAGTATCTATACCAGCATCCTCAACGTCAACCTGTGTGTTAAAGTGAGCAACCGTTGTGTCTACGTTTGCAAGGCAAGTTACTATTCTATGATATATATCATCAACACCTGTTATTGTTATAGCGTTGCTCATGTCTAAATCAGACGTGCCGCTATAATTAGGTAATGATTCTGTTATTGTTACTGTTAAATCTGCCATAATTTTTTATTTATTTATTTATTTTTATTTGGTATATCAAAATCATAATAAGTTATAGTAACTTTCTCTCTCATGTCTAAAGCTTTAGCTATATAATCATAAACTCTAACGTAAGCTTGAGATGATTTACCTATAAAACCGTTTGTCTTGATTTGGTTGTTTTCTTGTGTGTCTCCAAGTAAGAGGCATCCTGCTGTATGCTCGTCAGTATTACCAGTATGTATAAGAATCCACTTAAAATTAGGAACATTAGTAACATGAAGCATCCCGCGATGAATATCAGGATACCTTTCAGTATACCTTTTATGAAAACCACCTTCTTTTCTAAATTTAATTTCATATTCTCCTGCAGGTATTCTAGTTTCCTGCATAACTTTTTTTGTTTGATATTGATCTTCTAATGTGTAACACAGAAACTTTCTGTTTCCAGTTACATCAAATAATAACCCACTTGTGCTGTCTTTTTCACTAGAAAACCTTATTACCTCTAATTTCATAATTATCTTATTATAACGTTTACATCTGGTGATGTACCCGCTGTTGTTAATTTTAAACTGTATGTATCGTTTTCAAAACCTAAGTTATCGTCTATAACTAAAGTACACCCAACCGGTATAGATAAATTTTCAACATAAGATGTTTGCGTAGTATTATCATCGTAAAACAAAGCAATAGTTACCGCGTTACTAGCATTACAATTAGCTATACTAATAAAAGAAACAGAACCAGACTCACTGTATTGATCTATTAAAGTAGTTGTTGTAGCTGAAGTTATGTTAAAAGTTTTCATGTTTATTTTCTATATATTGTTACTGCTGTACTACTTGTTCTAACTATTCTAAACGTGGCTGATGTTTTAGCACCTACGTCTGGATCACCTTTTAAAGTAACACCAGTACCAGCTGATAAAGTTATTTTATGTGTTGCTGCGGCTTCGTTAACTATCACAAACTCAAATGAATTACCATTTGCTGATAGATTCATGTTAGCGTTAGCTATTATAGCTTCAGCTGTGTCTGTTGGTTTAGTTCTGTTGCCAGTAGGCGTGGCTGTTGTTATACCACCAGCTATCTCAGCATCATCTATGGTACTAGTATCATCGCCTAAATCAGCAACAGTATTACCAATACTAGGTGTTTTGTTTGCTGGTTTTAGTGTTACAACACGTCCAGAATCTTCATCTATAAATAGTGGTTTTAAACCTGTTTGTGTCACCTCATCTACATTACTTGGGTTAATAGTAGTGTCAGCGTTTATAGTTAATCCTTCATTAATTTCTACGGGCTTAGTAAAATAAACATTATTTTTGAATCTAGTTATCCAACACCAGATATGTTGACCTATAAATTTCATTTTTTTATAATATTTCTAATATATTGTTTGTCGTTGTAAGTTATACGTAATATATACATCCCTGGGTTAATTTGAGATACATCTAACGTGTTTACATCTTTACCAGATATAATTATATCACCTAAAGAATTAAACACCTCTAAATCAACTTTTTCGTTTACGTATATTTTATCGTGAGTTGGGTTAGGGTAAACTACTATTTGCTCACCTTCTAATCTAGCTGGTGGTAAATTACCAGTCCAACCAGTGTAACAATAATCGTAAGTTAACTGACACACATTATCCCAGTCTGTATCACAACAATAAGGATCAACTTGTATCACCCAAGCGTAACACTGATCATTTAACCAATAAGGTATACTATCACCTGTAACACAACCAGCACTATATAAACAAGCATCAGGATCTGACACGTTAGCGTTAGGATTATAATTGTAAGCACTAACATCAGTACAACCTAGTACAGGTAAGTTACAAGTACCATTATCAGTATTAGCTAATGGATCGTAATTTAAAGCTGTAGAATCTATACAACCAAATATAACTGGTAAACAACTTTGATTTTCTGTATTAGCTAGAGAATCATAATTGAAAGCAGTTGGATCAGTACATCCATAAATATAAGGTACACAAGAACCATTATCTACATTAGCAGCAGGATCGTAGTTAAACATACTAGCGTCAGTACAACCATAAGTAGGATACACACATGTTCCGTTATCTGTATTAGCAGTTGAGTCATAGTTTAAAGCTAAAGTATCTGTACAACCAAAGTAAATACAACTACCGTCATCTATATTAGCAAAGAAATTATAATTCCATGCTGTTGAATCCATACAACCAAAAACATAAGGTATACAGCTACCATCATCAACGTTAGCTATAGGATTAAAGTTTACAGCTAAATCGTTAGTACAACCATAAATAATTGCTATACACGTGTCTGCAGTGTTAGCATCAGGATTATAATTTAAAGCAGTACTGTCCATACAGCCAAATACTTTTGGTATACAATAGTCACCACAATAAGGTGTAGCTTCGTATGTAGTCCAGAAAGGCGCTCTAAAAGCTTGTAAAGCTCCTTGACCATTATTAGCAAATGGATTTGTACCTTCTTGTAATAAAACGACACCACTATCATTAACTAATGTAAATGAGTTATGCCATGTTTGAAATTGAACTTCTTCAGGTGGTGTTTGTGGTCCACCAACCTCAAAGTAATATATTTTTACTGGAGCATCAGAGTCTAGTATTAACGGAAAAGACTGTGTGTAACTTCCTGGTCCCATTGTAAACGTTCCTAATGCAACTCCACTTTGGTAAACACCTAAATAAGAATTACCCCAACCATCACCACCTCCGTCGTTGATAGTTAAAGTATAACCACAATCAGGTACTAAATCTATCATTGTAGCATTAGGGTTATAATTAAAAGCAACGGTGTCTGTACATCCGTAAGTATGTAATGTAGCACAACTACCATCATCTATGTTAGCTGAAGGGTTATACTCTACATAATCGTCATCAGTACAACCTAATATATCTGGTGTAGTAGGGCAAGCACTAGCTACTGTACCGCCTGAATATAATACACTTCCAAAACCTGGATTATCCATATACCAAATAGTATCACCTGAACAATCGTATATCACGCACATACCGTCTATACTTCCACCTGAAGTAGAACCAGCCATACCGTCTCCATAAGTATCACTTATTATAAGTTCAAATCCCGCGTTTTGATTTACACAAAATGTGTAAGTGTAAGTTTGGCCTATATCGTTATAATCATAAGTTCCAGATGGTGATTCCACGTTTGGCCCAGCGTTTGTTACCATTGTCCAACCAGTTTCACCTGGCCAATTATCAAATGTTATCTCCATTGTGATTTGATATTCTGTAGCAGTATCACAAGTTGTACCTGAGCAAGAACCATCATCGTTTGTTGCCCAAGGATTATAAGACACCTGTGTTGGATCTGTACAACCATCTATACATGGAGTTGGTATATAAGCAATAGTGTCTGACAATGTACCATCCGCAAACTCTAATTGTAAGTAGTGTTCTACAGCCCAGTTAGGAGGCATTTGTCCCTGTCCTGAAAATACAGCAAAGTTGTGAGGTCCACCTGCTGGCCAGAAACCTCCATATTGATAAGGCCCTAAACCTTCTTCGTTAGAATACCAAACTTTAACTACATCACAATTGTTATTACCTGTAGCTGTTTGCCATTCAAATATTGATAACGCTTGTCCACCTGGTAAACAGTTTTGGTAAGCGTTAGACCAAGTAATACCACCACAAGGTGGATATAAACAAGATCCATCATCTGTTGTAGCTAATGAATCAAAGTTTGTAGCGTTAGTATCCATGCATCCAGCAACTGGTGGAGCACATGGTAATATATTAACTAATGTATCTAATGTAAAAAATTGTTGTGTTAATGGGTCAAAGTTTATTATCATACCTTGACATAAGTTGTGCATTTTAAATGAAGCTGGTTGATTAGATAACCATCCATCTCCAAAGTTGTCATTTAATGTAATTATATAATCACCTGCATTACAATCAATAATAGTATCCAGCGTTTCGTAAGCTACCGCTGGAGCGTGATATAACAATGTGTCTCCATTAGCGTTAGAAACAAATGTAAAGTTTGATTCTTGTGGTGCATAAAAATCATATTGTACTGTAAACTGTACCCATGAGTTTTGAGCATTTAAAAAATTCCACCCAAATAAGAGTAGAAATAAAGTAAATAATATTATTGATATAAAGTCTCTCATTATTTTTTCTTTTTACCTCCCCAGTATTCCACAGCATAACCTTCTTCTACTAAGGTGTTATTTATATTTATAAAATTGTTATTAGCGTCATCAATAAGTAAAACACCAAGTACTCTACCGTATTTACCTACTTCTTTACTTTCTAAAGTAAACTTACCATCTTTTAGTAAATCAATTAGCCTATCTTTAGAAGCTAAACCTCTAGCTTTTTCTTCAAGGTCTCTAGTTCTAGATTCAGGTGAATCTATACCAGCTAATCTGATACGTTTATGTACACTTATATCAAAACCTAAGTCTATATAAGCATCAATAGTATCACCATCAACAACTCTATCTAATTTTGCTTTATAAGTATACATTATTTTCTTTTAGGTTTTGTATGGCCATAGCCTTTTTTCTTTAATTCTAAATGTTTTTTATAGGTTGTAGCCATTATAGCACTTTTACCTTTATACATCATGTGTTTTTTAAACTTTTTAGCCATATTAAAAACTACTCATTAATATTTCATCAATAACACTTTGTACATCTTCTAATTTAGCTTGTACCGTGAAACTAACATCAGCTTGAAATCTTTTAACTTCTTCACCATTAAAGACTATAATAGTTGGCACAACGACTATATTATAATCTTTTTGCCAACTACCTTCGTCTATGCTTATACGCTTAACGCCGCAGTCTGTTAGTTTATCTAAATATTTTACAGCGTTTTGTTCATTCCAACTAGCATTAAACTCCACAACGCACACGTCTTTTTTACAAATGTTTTGTCCAACAGCTATACCACTTATCAACATTAATATTATTATTAATAAATAAGTTGCCGTTAATTTCCAAGTATCTTTCATGTTATCTTAAAATTAATTTGTCCATTTTATCTTCTATCCTAATCATACGCTCTTCTAGTTTTTCTACATTTTTCTCTGTATTTAAAACAGCATCACGCACCATTTTATCTTTCATTTGAAACTCCATTTTAGAAACTTCAGGCTCTGGTAGCGTTTTAGCTTCAGCTATGTCAGCTTGTAGTGTAAACCACATACCCACTAAAGTGAATATTAGTACAGCTATACCGCCTAAAGTTTTAATACTTATTTTAAAAGATGTGTCTTCGTTTAATTCTTTTGCCATGTTTATTTATATTTCGAATCCAAAATTCATTATCATAAATCTAAATCTTGAGCATTTTTTCTCCGCACAGGCGCAGAAGTTAAGCTCTAGCAGGGTTATTCTACCCAACCTTAAAGCTAATTCGTATTTAGCTTTTTTATTTCCCTTTTTCCAAGAGTTAATAAAATCCATCATGTTATTTGTTTAAAGTTAATACTATGCTTTACTAAAGTACGCGTATTCCGCTAATACAGCCGCTGTGGTAGACGTTAAAGTCAAACCCTCACTAGCGGGTAAAGGGAAAAAACAAAACTCTCCAGCTTGTAAAGTAGCATGTGATGCTCCTCCAGCGTCTTTAACGGTAAGCACGTTTGTAGTAGACGTAGTTCCATCGCTAGCAAGCAAACCTGTATGCTTTACATACACGTATGTAATAACCGCTTGGCCTGTTCCGAAAATAGCCGTACCACTTGTAGCGGCAGATATTCTAGACGCGTCAGCCATAGGGTTGGTAACGCTTAAACTATCAGTAACCGAAAGACTTAAATCTTGGTTATCAAAAGCGTCAGTACTAGTCAACGTAAACGTTGGTGTAATTGTTGCCATGTTATTTATTTATTAATTGTTAATACTATTTTTATCCAGCAGCTTGTTGAAATACTCTTATTTCTAAAACTGGATTACCAGAAGAAGCGTCTGCCACTAAATCCACGGATGAGTTCCAAGGAAAAAACGCAAACTCTCCAGGAGCCATGTTTAAATCAGCACTATCAAGTGCTTCGTCGCCTGTACCGTCATTACTCGCATTACCTACAGTGATTATCTCACCAGATGCAGCTGTAGATGTGTTGTATAATAATACGTAAGATTTTGTATAACTTCCATTAGCTAATATTGTTTGATCTTCTACTAGCTCAGTTTCACCTGAAGCTATAGTCATTCTTTTAGTAGTAGCCGGACCTAACACCGTTAACGAATCAGTTAACGAAATACTTAGGCTTTCATCTGGAAACAAGTCTGTACTAGTTATAGTCAGTGTTGGTGTTATTGTTGCCATTTTTAATTATTTAAATTGTTATTGTTTATTTTAAAGCGTATACCTTAGAAGATTACATAATTTACTCCACACTTAAACTCATACCACTCTCTATTCCAATATTTATTATATTTACCTTCTGCAAATATACCCAAGTTTTTATTCAGTTTGTATCCAAAGATTAAACCTCCTGAATAATCATACCATTGCCCACCCACATAATTGTGATAAGAGTATTCATTTTCCAAATCGTAATGATAAGGTAATAAATTTCCCCAACTATGTAGCCAGAAGTTCTTAGTATAATGGTAGTAGTCAAAGCCCACCACCAAAGAATGATTCCATTGGACAGGTAATTCACTCTTTTTCTTTTCAACGTAATTAGATAGCATCTCAGGTACAGCTACAGCTTCCCAAACTTCTACGTTTGTAGCCACTGTTTCACCGTTTGGATCTGTATAAATGCTATTGTATACATCTATATTGTAACCTTCTTGTATTGCTAAATATGTATAATGTATATCACCCGTAGCTAATGTCCACGCTTCTAGTGGATCATAACCATAAGGCTCAGCAAACCTTTGTAGTATACCCGCGTTTAAAGAAAGTTTATTATTTATTTTATGTCTATATCTTTGTGATGCCTCAAAATATTCTATATCAGCAAAACCATCTTGTAAATATTCTGTTTTAAATATCCACTTAGGGCCTACATACCTTAAAAAATGATTTTGATCTAAGTAATCTACACCTTCTTGTCTTTTTATATCAGCTTCAAATAAAAACTCAAAACCTTTTACTTTACCTATAGTAGCTGCATCAGAAAATGATGACTCAGTACCATCGTAAAAAGTATTAGCTCTGTTTTCATAACCAAAACGCGCTATTTTTCTAACACCAAAAGTAAAGTTGTAATCAAAAGGTGTTTTAACAGTTTCAACTTGTAGTCCGTTAGTAACAGAAAATATATCTACATCTGATATAGATGTACCTCCATTAGCTGCTACGTAAAATGTAGAAAACTTAAATGTTTTCTTTAAAAAATCTTGACAGTGCGCCAAGTTTGATACTAATAATAATAGTATAATTAATCGTGATAATAACATAAGCCTGATTTGTTTTTAGTTTGTAATTTACATCTTTTACCGTCAGATTTTACTTTCTTACATTGCACTTGTTTAGTACCTTGTGCTACTTTTTGGTGTACAGTACAATAAGCACTATTACCAACAGGTTTTAAACTACATCTGTTACCACTTCTATTAACAGCAGCACATGTAACATTTTTCTTACCTTGTTTTCTTTCTTTCTTTTGATCTTCGATAAATTTCTTTTCTATTTCAGCATCTTCAATTTTTTTAGCTTGCTCTCTTTCTTTTTTCTTTTTTATTTTTTTTCTTTCTTTTATATCTTCTTGAAACTCTAAAAGATTTTCATTTTCAGCTCCAATATCCCATTTAGACCAACCCATAAGCGCGGCTACTCTTTGCCACCATTGGTTTCTACTGTCTAAAGATTCTCTAATATTATCTACCTTCATTACAACCCTAGCTGTTGGTATATTTGTAGTTGCTTCTATAACATTACCTATAGCTAAGTTAGCTGGATTGTCAATATTAAAGCCCATTTCCGGTATAACATCTCTATTGTATTTGTATGTCTGTGTAGCTGAGTAAAGTTTTCTAAGTTTCGAACCAATAACAGGAGAATAACCTGTTAACTGTAATATAGTTCTAGTATGGTCAGCTCTATAACCTTTCTTTTCTTGCTTATCCCACTCCATTACTGTGTTTTTTATAGCCGACAATAAAGCCCCAGGTGTACCAGCTCCTCTTAATTGGCTATCAGCAACAGTGTTAACAACTCTAAGTATTCTTTCTTTTTTCTTTTCATCATCTAAATCTTCTTCTGAGTCTAAAGCAAAAGCAAATAAAGCTGATTGTAAACCAGCAAATATAACACTTTGTACAGCTCCATAGTAAGCTATTTTAGAAATATTAGTTTTAAAATCTCCTCTATTATTTATAATATCTCTAGCCGCTTTTTCTTGTATTCTTAAATACTGCATAGGTGTATTAGCCCAAGCTAAAATAGTTCTACCTAAAACAGAAGCTTGTTGTTGTGATATTAAATCAGCTCTAGAAGACTGCTGTGCTTTTTCTGTTGTTTGTTGAAAATCTAATAAAGCTTTTTCTTTAGCGGCTTTTTCACTTAAACCTAATTTTTTATAATGATTTACAGCGTTTCTATAATAAGTAGCACCACCTGCTGATATAGCAAAACTATCAGCAATTTGCGTAGGTGTAAAACCTTTTTTAAGTAACCAAGCTATAGCTGCTTTAGATTTATTTGTTGATCCTTCAACAGCCGCGGCCAACTCTGCTTCTTGTACATTATATTTTAAACCTGCTCTTCTTTGTTTTAATGTAGATGAGTTCCATATCATTGAAAAATCTTTCCAAAATTGCTTTTGATTAGCAAAAGCTTTACCAGCTTTTAAAGGATTATTAAAAGACCAATTAACGTAGTTAGTCATGGAAATGGTCTGTAACAACGCTGAACGCATATTAAAGAACATGGTAGCTGCAACTGAACCATTTATAAAATTCATATGCGCGTTAGCTAGTTTACCTAAACCAGTAGGTCTATTACTACCAGTTTCCATTCTAAATAACATTTCTTCTAACGCCTCTTTAAATCTAGTTCCTTGTGTTGCTTCTATTTTATTTAAATTTTCTTTTGAAAATATAATGTTCTTATTTTCTATCCACTCAGCTAAATATTTTTTTCTGCCAACTGTTTGCGTTATTCTTTGTAAATCTGATATTATAGTTTCTGCTGTCCAATGTGTAGACGGTTTAATGTATTCGTTTTTAGTTAAACGTAGTAACGAGTTAGCAAAAGCCGATAATTCTGAATCTTTTCTAACAGCTTCTCTTAAATCTTTAACTTCTTTTTTAGACAACTCAGGTACAGTAAAACCTAACTTATCCCACATGTGTACTCTAATAGCTTGATCAAATGTAAAATCAGAACCAGGCATTTTTTTATTTAATTTTTTCTTTACTTGAGGCAACTCTTTATGTATTGCTCTCATATCTTCAGTTATCCTTTGCTTAGCGTTATTCATTTCGTTTATTCCTTTAGCAAAAGGTTCAACTAAGTTGTCTTCAAAAAACTTTCTATGAGCATCTCCTTTTTTACCTTTACCCATAAAGTTTTGCATTAAACCCATAAAGTCTTGAGCACCTGATACAACAACAGATCTAAACTTACCTTTTTTACCTAGCACCTTGGCTCTAGCTCCTGATATAACTTCTTTTTCTCCAATTTTTGTTGTTTCCGATACTATTTTATTAAAATCTTTATTAAGATCTTTAGAAGCTCTAACTTGTTGTACATTAGATTTTATATCTAATTGATTTAAAACTCTTTTAACAGCTTTAACATTTGGTAAAGCATCATCAACAAAATACATGTCGTTGTAGCCTTCAGAAAACTTTTTTAACATCCATAAGGCTTTAGCTTCGCCGGTACTGTTACCTAATCCTGTTATGTTTTCTATAGGTATTTCTATACCTTTAGATTTTAACCAACCTTTAATTGCTGTAGCGCTTTCTGCTGGTCTAGCTGTTAAAACAAAAACATTGTCTACACCATATTTTTTTATTTGGTTTTTCATTTTTTGTAACAACGGCCCTTCAACACCGCCTCTTACGTTAACAAAATCTTTAAAATCAAACTTATAACCTTGTTCAGCTAATTTAGGTCCATCTATAGGCCATCTTTCAGAACTTATTCTGGTTTTTTTACCCGTAACAGGTTCAGTAGCTGTTATGTAATTTTTACCTTTAACAACTAAAGTTTCATCAAAGTCAAACGTACTCATACCTCTAGCTTTTTTCTTTTTCTTTTTGCCTTCAGCTAAAGCTTTGTCTATTGTTTTTAAAGCTTCTATTTTTTCTTTAGGTGACATTTCTTTAGACGCCCTAACCCCTTGTTTTTTTAACAACTCACTATTTTGTTTATCTATAGTTTTAATGTCTTGCTGTATCTTTTTTAACTTAGGCCCTAATATTTCTTTTTTAGCCTTTGCCATTATATCTTCAAATAATGTTCTTTTAAAACCACTATCTACAGATCTAAACTGTTTTAAAACTTCTGGATTTAATAAAGCCATTCTATACAAACCAGATGTGTTTGTTAAACCACCTTTACTGTCAACTATATCTAAATACTCTTTTGTAGATGTTAATCCCGCAAAATCAGCTATAGCATCTTTGCCAGCTTCTTTAAACCTACCAGAAGCTATTAAGTTAGCTGACTCTATTGATTGTGCTACTGAAGCTTTTAAATGCTCTAGTTTAACTTTAGTACCTTCTGGAACTATACCATCTTTAAATAACACATATTTAACTGGCGCTAGTTGTCTAGTACCCATACGTAAATTACTATTACTTGCCGCTATATTATACACCCAGTTTAATCTACTTATAAACTCGGCTTTGTTTTTAGCAGCATATAAATAATCTTGTTTAGTTGATTCTAAAGCAAAATGAATATCTTCTTTTGTTTTGTTGTCTAATCTTGAAAAACTTTCTTGTGCTATTTTAAGTTTTTCTGCCATTGTTTCGGCGTTATTCATTTTAAGTTGAGCTGCTTGTTGAACACTTGCAGACTTAAACTTTAAAATTATATTTTCCCAATTTTTACTTACATTTTTACCTAAGTTTTTTAAAGATCTTTCTCTTCCTTTTGTAAACGGTTGATCAACTATAGGATTACCTCTTTGATCTAGTATAAATACTCCGCTTTTTTCTTTAAAAGTTCTTCCTTCTTTTTCAAAAGTTACTCTTTGATGTAAACCAATAGATTGATCAAAAAAAGTTAAAGCTTTTTCAAATTGTTTAGGTAATAACTTAGAAAACTCTACAGAGTGTTTAACATGTTTATTTAATCTTTTAGCATCGACAAATACGTTACCTTGAAAAGTACTATACATCGCTTTAGTATTTACAGCTTCTATTATTTCTTTTCCTGTTAACCTTTCGCCGTTAGGTAATACTATTTCTTGTTTTGCCCAAAAACCTTCAAACTCAGTTCTAAGTTTAGTTTGTTTTGCTTTACCCTCTAAACCTTTTGTTTCTACAGCGCTCCATAAAGCGCCTATTTCTGGATTAGACAAAAACTCTCCTTTGTTGTATTTGTCTAAAAAGTTTAAGTATTTTTTTTCTATGCTTTTTCTATCACCTAACGCGTAATCAATAAATATATTTCTTGTTTTTTCTAAATCTAATTTAAATTGCTCAGTAAAATCATTTAATAATTTACTAGCTAAAGCCTCTGA
>Ga0098059_1000850_pt1 | contig 16378 bp, 3 predicted proteins | sample 20_taG_FD_92580 | JGI IMG/M metagenome (GOLD analysis project Ga0098059, IMG submission 92580) | Marine viral communities from the Subarctic Pacific Ocean - 20_ETSP_OMZ_AT15318 metaG | ecosystem: Environmental > Aquatic > Marine > Oceanic | place: Subarctic Pacific Ocean | collected 2015-01-19
TAGGGTTCAAGCTGTCCGGGATATTATAAAGTCTGGCGACCTAAGGCCGCTGAACAGAATAGACACGACAGAGATTCCGTACAACTCACAGGAAGTTCTGCACTCTGAAATACAGACAGCGCGGTCAAACATTATAAACGACAGGGAACTCGCTAAGGCTGTTAAAGGAGCTTGGGAGAAAGAGAAGAAAACTCACGCTGACAAATTTGATACGCCTTCAGAGAAAGAGCAGGCGTATGACAGCTTCATCAAGGCCAACGGAGCCGCTGCGGTTATGCGTGGCTCCTACGATCATCCCGTATTCGTAGCTCCCGCAGAGGGATTAGAAGGCAAGTCGCTTGAAGAGGTCAGCCCGTTCTCACCGTGGATCAGTCCAATGCCAGACTCGGGGGTCGATGAAAGCGGCTACCTAACCTCTCCCGACCGGGTCAATGATTCCTATGATGTGGACTTACCCCCCGGCTCGGAGCTCGTTTCATCTGAAGAGGGTAACGTCCCAATCCCAGAGGGCGTTCCTCTCAGTGACGAAGAGGCGGCAATAAGAGCAGAGGCAGAGGCCGATTATCAGGCTGCGATGGAAGAGGCACGGATTCGACAGGAGAACCCGCACGTTGAGGGCTATGTAAAATCCTTACAAGAGGTTCCCAATAAATTTAGTGAGGCTCTGGTCGGGGCATGGGAGCAAGCCAAGGGGAGATACGAAGACCACAAGCACCGCGAATGGCAGAAGGCGAAAGAGGAGGCTGAGTTAGCTGAGGCACTAGCCTACGAAAGAGACTGGGCAGCTAACGCCGCTAAAGAAGTAGACGCTGTTCCTCCGAAGTTCGTTGGGAGTAATACAATGTTTAAAGACCCAACTGGCTGGACGGACTTCGGGTCAGTGGCAAGGGGCTCGTCCGTTGAAACACCTTGGTACGGCGACTTGGGGTCTGCGCCCGGGCAGATTGCTTCCCTTGTGCCTGAGATGGTGAACGCAGCAGGGCAGATGCTCAATGTGTTCCCTAGCATTTTAGGGGTGGGCTCAGGTGACCACTACGAAGGGCCGCTTCCAACTACTCGCACGAAGACAGTTGAAACCCCCATGCTGTACCCGCTTGAGTACACGGGGGGCAAGAAACCTAAGGTGTCAGTTGAGTACGCTAACCGTGAACTGCTCCCGAGGTATCTCGCCGCCGTGAAGAAGGCCAGAAACAAGGATGGCCGAGGCTTGGATGTAGACGAGGAGAATCGACTAGAGGACATGGCAATAGCGCGTCTCCTAGAGAACTATGATTTACCAAAGAACTGGCAAATTTACGGTGATGAGCTTGGGTTTGCGTCACCGCAGAACCGCATGCCAAACCATCGCATGCCAGACCCGCGCATAAACCCTTTTTTGCTGCCTAACGTTGGTGCACCCGCACCACATCGGCAAGGGTATTATAACCGAGTTGGTGGGGGAGCCTATTAGATATGCCATACAGTTCAATTCCAGCATTACGCACGCTAGGGGGAATCAGCAGTGCGTACAAGAGAGCGACAAGAGGCCCGTCACCCGTGTTAGGGGAGAGACTCCCTGACGGTTTCGAGACGTTCGAGGAGTACGACACCTACCTTAGAGGGCTAAAGGATTACGAGGAGGAGAAGTCTGAGCGACGTAACCGTGTAATCAACGACCCCGAGTACCGTAAACTGTTGTCCGAACAGTACGGGGCTATCACGGAAATGACTGAGGACTCCGCAGCAACAGTTGCGCTGAACTTAAAGGAGGGCGTCTTGGGCGCACCGGGCGCACTCAAGAAAACAGGGCAGGAGCTTGTTGAACTTGGTGCTGAAATATTCGGGGCAAGTGATGAGTTCAAAGAGGGTGCGCGTCTAGCTAGAGAAGAGGTATCCAAGGAGGTTGCAGAAGAGAAAGCCGAGGCTCTAAGGGGAACGGGCGGGGGCGGTGGCAGCGAGTTCGCCTACGAGTTTGGCCAAACGGCAGCCACAGAGGCCCCATTCATGGTGGCCTCAGGTGGCTCAGCGGCAGCCATGAAAATGGCAGCCAAGCGCGGGCTAAAGAAAAAGATTGCAGAGCGCGTCGGGGGAGAGGCGGCTGAGGGTGTGCTTAAACACTCCTTGGGCAAGAAACTTATTAGCGACAAGCTGGACGAAGTCAGCACGCGAACAGCTATGGGCGTGATGACAGGGGCTCACGCACCCAGAAGCGCAGGAGGAGGCTGGAGTGAAGCCGTTGAAAGTTTACATCCACAGTACGTCTCGGCGTTGCAAGCCCAGAACCGTGACAATCAGTTTACGCCAGAGCAGATAGACAAGATGGCATACGAGCAGGCGCGGGAAACTGCGGTTGCACCCGCCATTGCCAGCGGTGTCATCACGGGTGCGCTGATCACAGCGTTTGGGGCCACAGGTGTGGAGCGGATGTTCGCCAACCCGAAGGCGTTTAAGCCTGCTCTCCGTGATCTATCGGAGCAGTTTGGATTTGAGGCTACTGAGGAAGGGCTTGACCAGTATATACAGGGGGTGATGGCCAAGCATTCCTATAACCCTGATAAGCCAATGGAAGAGATCATGTCTGAAACGTGGCACGCTGCGATTCTGGGAGGTCTAATTGGTGCGAAGATGTCGGCCCCGGCCATAGCCGTTGGGAAGCTCAGGGAGGCAAGGGGTGAATACGACAGTATTGATGAACGGTTTGCAGCGTGGAGAAATCCAGCACTAAGCAAAGAAGCTGCTCGCAAATGGGTTGAGGATCACACCGAAGCCACAGGTGAACAAGCTGAGGAAATCATAGAGATTCTTTCTACTGTTGAACAGATGAAGCGCATCCTTGAGTTGCAGGCTGAAGGGGCCACAAAGGAGGAGGCTGAGTCTGAAGCGATAAACGAACAGAAGGTAACCGAGGAGGAGCTTAACGACCTTGAGGATCAGGGGCACGACACCACTGGTCAGCGTAAAAAGAACGAGGAACTAGCCGCGTTCAGATCACGCGGTGTTGCGGCAGGGGAGATAGAGAATGAGAACGCCCTCGACGAGGCTGAACAAATAGAAGCCGAAGAAGGAATCGAGGCGGCAGAGGAATATATAGAGGGCTTCAACTCTGTTGCTGAACAGAACGAGATGAACCAATCCGTGTCGTTGAGCGCGGTTGAGCAGAAGGTAAGCAAGGGGGAAGAACTGAACGAGGGTGACTTGGAGATGATCACCTTCGCTGCTGAGCTTATCAAGACAGCCCCGCAAACAGATTTAGGCAGGAAGCTCTATAAGACTCTGGACAGTATTGGCCGCAAGATAAGCGGGGGGCAGTACGACGAGGCCAGCGAGCAGCAGGTGCGAAGCGAACTGTCCGACCTACCGCAGGATTTCTACGACACGTTCCCTGAGGCTCCAGCCGATGCGTCAGCCTCGGACTACGACGAGTTCGGAACATTTCAAGGTACTCAGGTCGAGCAACCCGTGGAGGGTGGCGAAGCCTTCGATGAGCTCGGTGTCTTTCAGGGTGCAGAGGTGGTAGCTGAGGAGGAGTCCACAGTTGCCGAGCAGGCCGAAGGGGAATTAGAAATGGGTGTAACAAATGAAACACTCGCGCAAAAGCTGTATGACATAAAGGAAAGAATATATACAGAAGGCCAAGGTTTAAGCGACCTAACTGTTGAGGACATGGCTGCGACAGCCAAGCGTTTCTGGTCTGTCGCAAAGGATGATCGCCGCCAGTCTTACAAGACGCCAGCCGGGGTAGACAAAGCTGTTCTTGGTGAGGCGATAAAGCAAAGAGTCGATGGGCACGAGGCCCTTACTGAAAGAGCATACGACATACTTGTTAGAGATAACCCAGAGCTAGGAAGAATTGAACTTAACCCAGACCAGACGCCGGGGTATGGAGTACCAGCCTACGACACACTGGCTTCTGGTTCCTTGCAGGAAAACTGGGGGCAGAAGGAGGATATTGTTCTGGGAGCTTTGTCTGACTACAACGTAGCGGATATTGAATATTTCGCCTCTACTGAAAGAATAGAGGAGGCCAAGGGCGAACCTGACCCAAAGGCTGACCAAGGAATTGGACGCTTCATAGCCCCAGAGGCAAGAGAAAGGCTGGATTGGACAAGGCGACCGTCGTGGGCTCCAGCCGACACCCTTCCCGAGGAAGACCCGAACCAAGGAGACTTCATGGGCTTGATGGCTACCAAGCTCGATGAGGTCACCGACGCGGATGAGCTTACTGACACGGCCTTGGACTTGTTTGACCCGAGCCGACCACCGGGTGTTGAGCCCGAGCCTGAGGCTGCCCCTGAACAGACTCCGATCCCGTGGGAAGGGGCCGAGTATGACGCAGAGGAAGGCGGCTTTGTCCCGACGAGCGGCACATCACCAATGGTCAGCCTTGATGGGCGAATGATAACCATCGCTGATGTCAACGGGGTGAAGGTTCCCTTCTACCTGTCAACTGGTAGGGCTGGAAAGAGGGACGTAATTGCCGGGAAGTGGTATCCGTTTTTCGGCATTGGCAACGACGGCTGGTTAAACAAGGGGAGCCAGTCAGACATCAACAGTTACTACAACAGTCCCGCACTAAGGGAAGCGGCTCTGCGGCTTGATGATTCCCTTGGCGACACAAGGCAAGACCCCAATGTTCCTGTTGCCACAAAGAAACGAAAAGGCGGGCAACTGGTAAGTCCGTCTATTGTTTTTATAAACGAAACCGTTGGCCTTCCCGGGTTAACCCACGAGGAGGTGGTCAGTAACAGGGCTGGGTTGGATTCCAACATAGCGGAAGTCATCGCACAGTTTGAGGGCCGAAGAGAGGTTACTGTTCCGGGTGAGTTAAGTATGCCAGAACTAGCCCCGGGTGAAGAGCGAGGCAGTGTTGCGTTCCCTGAGACAATTCCAGATACCAGTATCGACCGTGGTGAAAGAGCCCCTGTAGGTAGTAAATTTGTTGAGACTGACCCACAGGTCGAACTAGAGAGCGGCGAGGAGACAGAGGTTGATCTGAGTGTGCCACGGGTGGAGTACGAGAACCCGGATGGAAACACGTTCGTGATCAGTATCGACCGTGGATCAAGGGCTCCCAAGAGGCATTACGAGTCGGTGGAACAGTTTTACGCTGAGCCCGAATCACACATCGGAATGGTCTACCACTCGGCGGGCAGGGCAGATGTCCTTGTTAAACACAACCGCAAAGAGGGTGTCATAAATTTAGGTTACATTGATGAGCTCGGAAGGTTTCGGCCCACTCATAAGCTAAAGAACTACACCAAGGTAAAGAAGGGCTTTGGTCGTAACCCGGGAGCTACTAAATCCGGGACAACTCACCGTGGTTGGATCATCCCGAAGAGTGTGGTGTCAGGGAAATCCCTGACAGACGAAAACATCTGGGAGCCGATACCCGGAACGTCCACATACAACAGGTTCCTGAAAGCCAAGCAGGCAGGGATGAGTGAAACCCGGTTGATCAATCTTGTGATCAGCGAGATGAAGAATGTTGCCAAGCCTGCGTTGTCCCAGATGATGCGACAATTGCAGGACAATGGCGCACTGGGGATGGAATCCGTAGCCGCAACCATACTGGCAGCTAACCGTTATCGGAAAACAGGTAAGGTCTATCCGCGCACACTCGTCGAGATGGGTAACTACAAGCGGTTGGCGAAAGAATTTGAGAAGTCATTAACAATACTTTCAGAGGCAGACAGGTTCTTCGCGTTAATGCGTGACGAGTCCGTTGAGCTCACCGAGCAGGGCACAAGCGAGGAGGCTGAGCTTGAGAGACAGCAAGCAGTGTCCCGTCATGCTTCGCTGCTGAACTTACTTCACGCTAATCTTACGCCACCAACCAAGCTAACCTTCAAGGATTTCAAGGTGTGGGATGTGGGGCAACAGCCCGGAACACGAACTGTCGCGGAGTTCCCGAACACTAACAGGGGAGCCGTTGCGGGTTACCGTGCGGCATCAAAGCAGGCGAATAAACGCAAGAAGCTCCCAAGGGAACTAGCCCTTGCCCAAATCATCACCGAGGTTAACTCCGAGACGAAGGGGCAACTCCACGAGATGAGAGTCAAGAGGGGTTTCAAGCGGTATGAGTTTGAGATCAGGGACGCGGATCGCATCCCGCTGGATAAACTTATCTCTGCTCTCAAGGAGGTTTACCCGGGCAAACAATTTGAGCTTGGGATAGGCGCACTCAAGCCCGACACAGACATGTCGGTTCACGAAGCCAAGGCTGGGCTTCAAGGCACACGCAAGAAAGTAGACGGCAGGTCTGTCCATGTTACAGCCGGGGGGACAATGCCAATGCGTGACCCTGTTACTGGTAAGACAGTAATGGGAAACCCAGATGTAATAGCCAAGGCTCCCCGGAGAAAGGTGAACAGGGCAACGCTTGACCTTAGCGGGCCTGAGACAGCCCTTGATCCTGAGTTTGTTGACATGGTTCGGGCCATTGTAAAGTCACTCAGTGACACCGCAAAGAAAGCCCCGATTGACGAGAAGTACAACAAGGTTCACAACAAGGAATTAAAGCTGGAGGCGGCGAAGGCGAAGAGGGCCTACATTAAAAAAGCAAAAGAGGAGATAAGCAAAAAACTACTACACCCGGATACAGGCAAGCGGCTGCGTGAGGACGGCGACATGCCGCCGCCGCTTACTGAGGCTGAGTCCAAGACTCTCAAGAGCGGCCTAACAAAGAACGACAAGGCAATACTGGCCAAGGGGTCAGTCGTTAGCGAGTGGTGGGCCAAGACAATGAAGCCAAAGAGTTTGATAACGAAAGGGGCAAACGTAATCAGAAGGCTTTATGAGGAGGGGCAAACCAGAGACTTCCAGCCCGAGCTTATCCCGTTCAGGTCAGTGGCCAAGGAAGGGCCTAAGCCAAAGTTTAGAACCGAGGAGTATAAGCGCGGCGAACTGCCGAGCGACGTAATTGAATACAGGGTTGGAGGAAAGAAGGTCTTCATCGCGCAGGCCATTGACCCGGTAACAGGGGAGAAGCTCAAGAAATTTGAGTACACTCTGGATCGTGTTGACAACACCCCAGTGGCACTTCCTGCTGCCAAGAACATGAGGCAGGCCAAGAGTGCTGTGGCTGATCTCATCAACATAGAGAACAGTTCTCTGAACCTCGCCGCCGTTGGCAAACTAATGTCCAGACTGCGTGACTTGAAGGGACAGGAGACGCAGCAGGCTGTTGGACTTGAGGCTCTCGACACCGCAAGGAAGAACGCAAGGCTGCGGACATCACCCCAGTCGGTTGAAGAGGGAACCGCTGAGGACTCCAAGGAGAGCGAGGCTTTCGTGGAGGACGCACCTCTTACCGAGGCAGAGCTTGAGGAGAGGGCGGTCGTTCGCTTCCGGGACAAGAAGCAACCGTCCGACCCGATGCCACCGAAGAACCCCATACTGAGGAAGCAGGGGCCAGCAACGCCTAAGAAGAAAATAAAAAACAGGAACTACGAGCAGACACCAACAGGTAAGTGGGTGTATGTGCCTGTTAGGTTCGCAAATAATAACGACTGGAGAACGAGTCACGACCTGTACCCTGTCGAGAAGATTAAAGGTAAGTGGCATGAGATGAGGCCGTCACAGCCCATTGAGTTAAGCCGTGCACAGCAAGACCCCAATCTCCTTAACGTTGAGTCCGAGGAAACAGGGAGGCAAATCGAGGGACTAGAGAAATGGCTAGGCAAGACTCCGACTGAGACAACGCAGGGTGAAAGAATTGCAGACGCAAGGTACTCCGACATCCCGGTTACGGATGGCACAACAGAATTTAATATTGAACTAACCGAGGGCCAATTCAACAGGGTTAAAGGAATCGTAGAGTCACACGGTGGACTTAAAGGTTTTTTAAATCACGTCGAAAAGGCTTTCGAGGGCAACGAGGAACACGGCGGGATGATGTTCACCATCCTGTCGAAGTTTGTTGAAGATAGCCGAAAGCACAAACAAAAGATAATCAACTCGCTAAGGGAAAAGGCGCAAAAGATTTCCGAGACAACTGGCCCACTCACAGAGGGTCAGAACAAGGCAGCTAATGAAGAGCGAATAAGGCTGCTAAGGGAGGCAGACTTTATTGAAAGGCAAGGGCCAACCAGATTTAAACGCAGCTTAAACAAGCACGGTAAAAACACACTTCGCAGGTGGGCCAAATGGGTTAGCCCGAACGAGTGGATGGCGGTGATGGAGTACGCCGAGGAGATTTACAGGCACGTCACACCGAACAAGAAGCTGAAAGCCAAGGCAAAGAAGGCCGAGGAGAACGCCCTTCAGGTTCCGTCTGATATACCTGTAGCCAAGGGGGCGGTAGCTCTCAAGGAGTTGGTCAGTAGAAGCGATAACGGTTTGAGCACAGAGGAACGCATCACGACTATGCGGCTGCTTGATTCCATTGCTCCTGAGCTACTGGAGAAACTATCCCTGAAGGTAGGGGCAGAGTTAAACTCTAACGGTGACACAGAAGTGGAGTACCTTGGTGAGTTCAACTCGCTGCAAAACCTGATCACTCTTGCCGGGGATTCAAGTACCGACCCCGACGCGCTGCTTGAGGAGATCGCCCACTTCACGGCGAAGCTACTACCTGATGACCTGAGGCAACAGGCGGTCAAGCTGCACACCAAGGCGGTGGGCGATGCGATAACCAAGGCTGAGAGTGAAATAAAAACAGCGACAGGTGATGATCGGCTTGCGTTGTCCAGTAAGCTGGGTGTCCTGAGAACCATCAAGGAGCGGGGGCAGTTAACCAGTGACGAGTTCAGGGGTATCCTGCCCAAGTCAGCAGAGGTTGGGGCAGATGTTTTTGATTCAATCATCGAGGACACATATCACCTCTCCAATGCGGACGAGTTTTACGCCAACGCAATGGTCACTCGTGTGGGTGATTCCGAGTTTGGGCGGGCACGGCAGTTCCTTAATAACATCCTTGATGCCATCAAGGCTGTCTTCGGGAACGCCAACGCACAGGTTAATCAATTTATAGGTAAGGCGAAGAAGTCTCTGGCTGATCCGAACAAGGCCAACAAGAACATGCGCGGCATGCTCATGCGAGAGAACGTGATCGCCAAGAGCCTCAAGACTCTGGTGACACCCAATAAACTCGCAGGTTCAGTGGCTACGTCGATGCTACAGGCTGAAGGGGCAGCCGAACTTGGTCAACATGAGGAGGCAGCCAAGATGCGGCAGACAGCAGATGACAGGGTGTCCCAAGCGGGTGCTGTGGTCAGCGTATACGAGTCCGTCCTTAGAAGGGTTCTCCCCGGGTTGCACCCGCACAGCGACGTAGCAAAGTATCTTAAAGCGAATGACATGGATTACATCCTGTCACTGGTGGACGGGTTACCCAGTAGCTCTGATTACAAACAGACATACAATAGGTTTATCGAGGAGGGCCGACCCGAGCTTGCCCGGACAACTGCGCTGTACGCCTTTCAATACATCAGACAGATGGAGGTTCAGGCTGAGAAGCTCAGGGCAAGGGCTGACCAAGCGAAAGCAGAGGTAAGTAGCGAGTTCTTCATTAACCGCGTCAAGCGGGCGGCGAAGAAAGAGAAATCCGTGGAGGCTCAACTTGAGAACGGGGTCAGAGCTTCGCTTGAACTGGCCAGAAACCTCCTCGAAAAGAGCACTGACCCGGGAAGCAGGGCCAACGCCTTAACGAAAACCGTGGGCCTTGAGGAAATCAACACCGCCTTGGCTGAGGTGACCGCATTGGCTGAGGCTACAAAGAAACTGGCAAACATTCTCAGTGCTACACCTGAGGGGCTGGAACTGTTCAATCGCCCGGACATACGCGAAGCAGCCGAAGCAGCCGAGGGCGACGGCAAGAACTACATGACAGGCGATGAGATCGCCAAGCTGGCAGGGGAGGTTTACAACTACGTAACCCGACTCGGCGTGAACAAGAAGGACGAGAACATGTGGAGGATCGCGTCCACCTTGTTCGTTGCAAACAACGGACTCAGGAAGAACGCTGTGATCCTGTCGATGCCCTTCTTTGAGGCCAAGGCAGCGGGTGAGCGACGTGTTGCCGAGTTGTTTAAGATTTTAAGCTCCCCTGACAAGGATGTCAGGATGAAGAAACTCGACGAGCTTTTCACGGAGGTGGTTGACTTGTCCTCTAAGCAGGGACGAGAGAGGTATGTGGCCAAGCAGATGATGGCCAGCGTAAATAACGATCTACAAAGGGCTGCCGATCTTGATCGTGCGGCCACGGCTGCCGAGAAGGTGATGGCTGACCCTGAGTTTTTGGAGTACCGCCAAATGGTTGGTGAACAAGCCAAAGTTGATGACGTTCCCAGTGCGACACGGAGACTTAAAAAGGGAGAGAAAGGGGAGGAAGTAGTAACTGGGCAGCCAACGTTCTACGAGGACTTGATTAACAACACGCTCTACATTCCCAAGCCGCCCGACAAGCACGGCCCTGACAAGAAGGATAACGTTGTAAAGATACAGTTCTTCTCCGGGCAGGAGGGGATCAAGAACCTCAAGCTGGCTCACGAGGCAGCGGTGGACATCCATAGTTGGCTAATGGATAACATGGACGAACACGGCAAGCCGACCAGTCCCCATTGGAACTACTACTGGAACACTCTCCAGCAATTGCAGGCCACCTACACACACGAGTTGGTTTGGAATCTGCCAACAAACCAGAGGACGGTAATGAGGAATGCGTTCTTCGGTGTTATGAACCACTTGATTGACAACACGCCAACTCGTGCAGCCCAGTTGACGAAGCGGTACATTGACAAGCATGAGATGTACTACACGTTCTTCGATCAGTGGAAGGCGAAGAGGAAAGCGAAATGGACAAACCTCTTGATACGGGCTGCGAAGTCACGCCCCGGTGAGTTTGCCAATGATACTGTTTTCAAAATAAAACAAAGCAAGCAGTACCAGAAGACTGTCGGCATAGCCAACTGGGAGAAGAGGGTAGGTCGATATCTTCGGGACTCATGGCAGGAAAGCGGAATGCGCTACGATGTTGGTGACCTCTTGCCTAACGGTGAGCAGATCACCAAGGAGGACATGGAGCTCATAAGGTATGAGGATGAGATAACAAATCAGGTATATGAATTTAACGAAAACATAGCGAGCTTAGATGAAAGCGCACAGCCGCTGAGGGTCACCGACTTCCTTAATATCAAGCGTCTCCCAATGAAGCGTGGCCCGATGATGACGCCAAGGAGGTTCAGCCGTGATGGGCGTCAACTCGTTAGGCACTACGAGCAAGCGAAGGAAAACAGGAAGGTAGGCGCAGCCCTGTACGACGAAATCTTTACCGGGACTGATGGAGAACAGGCAATCATCTCGTTCCTATCCGACCGTGACCCCGAATGGGTAACCTCCACCGGGGTGCATGGTAGTGGGTGGGATGACGTTTATGGGATTATCACTGGTGAGATAAGGGACGGCTCTATGAAGGAGTTGGGCCTTGATACTGACCCCGGGGGAGTGGCCGAAAGGTTATCCCAGTTGACAGGGGTTCCTGTCGTAGAAGTAAAGGAGCAGATAATCAAGGAGATCGACCCGGTGATGAACAAATTGTTCAGCATGCAGAACGACGACGGGACTATAAATTCACCCACTCTGAAGATTCAATCACTCGACGCACCGACATCACTGACGGAGGCCAGACAGGACAAGGTTGCACCCGGGTTTTTCTATACGCTTGGATTCAACAACGACCCAGACTTTCAAGCGTTCGTAGCTCAGGGCCAGATGCCAGCAGCCTTGAACGTTATTAAGGCGTTGAGATCAACCAGCGACGAGATGACGCAGACATTGTCTAAGCTCGGTAAAATGTTTGAGGAAAAACAGAAGGAGCTAGGCAAGGACAGGCTTTCAAAAGAGGTGCAGAACGCTGTTGCCAAGGAACTAGGCATCGAGTTGAGAGGGGCTGCCTCACTGGAGTCGTTACTGGGGGACAGGATTCAGAGAATTGAGCAGTACACTAAGGAGTTTGAAGGCTTGTACGGAACCACCGGGGAGAAGAGTGCATACTACATTGAGGATGTACCTAGCACAGCGCAGCGTGCCTATGGTGCAAGTATTGGTGGGCTTTTGGTTAACCCGATTGTTGCCCTGCGAAACAACACGGAGTCTGTACTGCATGGTGCAATAACAGTGTTGCAATTGACTGGCCAAACAGGGCCTGTCGCCTTTACTTACGCGCTGCTGCGCTCACTGATGACGAATGTTCTCAATATGGGGGCATCGTTCGTTGTGTCCACTGCCAAGGTAGCCGTGTACAAGTTACCAGTTGTCGGTGTGTGGAGAATGTCCCGGAGGCTAACAGGACTGGATGGTCACCCGCCACGAATTGCCGGGGCGGTGATGGCACTGTTGACCCCAGCCGTTCAAGAGTATGCCGAGGTGATGCCAAGAAGGCTGAGGGAGCACAAGCTCCTTGACCAGCAGAACCTTGGCATGGCTGAAACCCCAGAGGAAACAGCGTTAAACTTTGCAGAGTTTGCAGAGACAGGTGGCCGGGTTATGAGGGAGTCGGATGTACAAAAAACATCTGAGAGCACATGGGGAATTACGGCAATATTTAAACGCCTGTTTTATAATGGGCTTGGAACGGCTGAACAAGGGTTGGCTGTTCTTGGTAGGCCCCTGCTGCAACGACTTGGCGATGTCAGTGCAAACAATCTGCTGGCTAACCTAGCCCAGAACGTTGGGCACACATGGCAGCGCAAGGCGAAGGTGGCTTATGCCAACCGAATCAAGACAGGGTCAGACCTTGGTGCACCCGCCAGCATTGAAGAGGTGGCGGGATCGTACCTTGCAGTCTTCAAGGCGAACAAGCTGAGCATAGGTGAGGCAAGAGAGTTCTTTGCAGCCTCGGGTGTTCCAAACTTTGAGGCGGCAATCGAGGACTACTGGCGTAGGCTTGCCGCTGCACCAAACAAGAAGGCACAGAAGCAGGAGAAACTTTTCACACAGAAGCAACTGGATCGCATGGCGGCTGTCATGGTGATGCAGAACAACACAGGCACACCACACAATCGCCCGATGTGGATGAAGAAGAACCGATGGATGAACATGTTTTTCGCCATGATGGGCTGGTCGTTTAACCAGAGCCAGAACTGGGTGAAGATGACTCACAAGACATCCAGCATGAGCGACAAGGATAAAAACCTACTCCGCTTGCAGAAGGCAATAATGATTGTGGGTGCTATTGGTTTTCAAATCCCCATGAACGCCCTACTTGAGATGCTCGCAAGGGGCACAGTCGATGCGATGTATGGACAGAAGCGTATCACTCGCCTGCCGTGGGAGACAACCGGGGGGAGGGACGAAGTAAATGCGTGGTTAAGTTTGGGAACCCAGTCCATCCCATTGATCGGCTCAAGTCTAAACGCATTGTGGTTGGATGCCCCGGGCAGGCCGCAACACATGCCGGGTAATCTCATACTCAAGCAGACGATGGCTGTCGTTAACATTGGGATAGGGTGGTACGACACAAAAAGCGCGGAGCAAACCTTCATCACTGGCATTAACCAGTTGCTGCCAATCAGTCGTGCAGTAACCTACAGGGTAAGCGAGTGGCAGAGGGACAAGACCATAAACGACAATGCCTTCAGAAGGCTACGCGCTGTGTACGGTGACCCGAAGATGAGGAAAGGAATCTTTGCCGGGACAATGCTCGGCGGCAAGAAGCTCAACGAGTTCACCCCGTACAAGGAATATTTTGGGGCAGCAGTGGCGGCGAAGAAGTGGAAGGAAGCCGGGGAGATATTCGACGAGGCCATCAAGGTGTACCAATACACCCGGAAGAACGAGACTGGCAAGAAGGTAGAATACAGTGATGCAGTGCAGGCGGTTAAGTCTTCGTTTGGTTCAATGAACCCCGTGTCTCGTGCGCTCAGGATTAAGCCAACGTTTGAGGAGTTCTACAAAAACATCTCCCATGCCACAGAGTCAGACCAAGAGGCAATCAACACATCAGTTAATGCTTGGAGGGAAGCCTTTACTAGATTTCAGCTAGGCAGTTCTTTCTTTAAGAAGTCAACAGGAGGGCGAGGTCGCCCGGGTCGAAGGTGGAAGCAGTCATCCTCGGGGCCGAGGGCGGTGGTGAAATAACCGACCCTCCCGTTTTCAACTTGGAGAGTTCCTTCTCGTCTGTATCCAGATACCGCTGGAGCATTGCCGTGCTAGACCAGCCTATGATCTCAACGATGCTCGTCAGGGCTATCCCCATCTTGATCATGTTGGTGGCTGCTCCGTGCCTGAGACAATGGAAGGTCATCTGATCTGGTATGCCTGCTCTCCTGACAATCGTTTTAAATTCACTGGAGAGGGAGTTACTGTGATACCGCTCAGCAGCTAACGGGAAATAGTAATCCTTGTTAATGTCCAGAGGTAACAGGGCCTTGGCTAAATCGTCATGCAATGGAAGCTCGATCTCCCGCCGGGATTGTTTCTGCGGCATGAAGACGAACTTCCTCCGCTTCCAGTCGATGGTGGAGGAGAACTCAGCGCAATCCTGCAACCTCATTCCGTAGTGCCAGCCAAGCAAGATCATCGGATACCAATACGGTCGCGTCTCGTCTGCCTCTGCTGAGACAACCAGTTGTCTCACCTCGTCCTCGATGAACCCCCTTACATGAGATGACTCAGGAGGCAGCTTGGGTATCAGCTTGGCGGGGTTCTTGATGAAGTAATCCATCTGTATGCCCCACTCGAAGAACGACCTTAGCCGTGCGACGTAGGTGTTAATGGTTATCCCCTTGATCCGAACCCCGTTGACGGGCGCACGCAAGTTACCCACCCACTTGTTGGCTGATGCTGGCTCCATCGGAGATAGCTGACGGTCGAAGCAGAAGTGTGCGTAAAGTTCCAGCGTCTCCCTGTAGACACGGATGGTGTTATCGGCAGCCGTGACTGACTTCCAGTCACAGAACTCATGGATCAAAGAGGGGAGGGTTCTTGTCTTTTTCATTTTACGTTGAGTAGCTCGGTTAAGTATCGCCTGTTTGGGCTGACCTTGATGTGGCCCATCCTGCAACCCTCGGTTCTCAGGAGATACTTCCTGACTTGTCCTTGGTTAACGAGGTCAACCCCGCAGGCGGCAGCAAATGCTGAGGCATGGTTCACATCGACCTTGGCCCATGTGGTTAGCCGTGATATTTCTCCAACCCGCTTGAGGGTGAGGCCAGATGCCTCCGAAATCTCCTTATTAGTCTTGGCCAAGCGGCCATTACGGGCGAGAACCCGGCAGAGATTTGGGGGTATTTTATCCATGTGGATCAGCAATGTGTCCGACTCAGGCATACTAGGCTTGATCATAAACTGTTTGTTTCTAAATGGTTAAGGCTGTTGATTTGATAATGTACACCTACTACGAGATTGCACTGCCCTTTATATAGGGTCATTTTCGATATGTTTCAATATTAAAATCAATACTTTAGCTGAATAATTCACATAGGTCTTTGCCCCTGTGTCATACCGTGTCATACTGACCGCCGTTAAATGGCTCATTTATTCAAGCAGAACAAATCCCCCTTCCATTACATTAGCTACACAGATTCTATCGGCAACAGGCGACGGCATGCTACCCGATTTTACCATGACAGGAAGGCGTGGGAAAAAGTAATCGAGAAGAAGATGAGGCTTGGGGAGGAGAAAAAGAAGGTCATCTTTAATGTTCGATGGAAGAAGGAGCAGACAAACGCCGAGCTCTTCCGCTTGGAGGTTGCGGCAAAGGAGAAACGATCCGAGCTTGGGGGTGGCAAAGCTGCACACTGGGATCAGTGGGTTCCGAATTTCATACGACGAAGGTGGGTGCATAAGAAAACGCACAACGAGACGATCCGCATGTGGATGTTTTTTTACGGCGAGGTGCTCATACCTCAGGAGATCGAGCATCCTGCTGAGCTTACCGCTGAGACGTGGGACATCTGTGTTGATGAATGGCAAAGGCTCAAGCCCAACACAGGCGTTGAAACCTTTAACGGCAACATAGGTAAACTCAGAACAATAATGCACGAGGCGGTGAAAAGGGAATACTGCTCAATCAATCCCCTGATAGACTACCGCCTGAGGGGTAGGTCGAGAAAAAGAATCAGGTATCCGTTTGACGATCACGAGTTGGATTTAGTTTGGGCTGAGTTAAACGCCCCGTCACGCACCCCAAGGGGGCACGTTAGTGATCCCAACAAAACCCCAGCAAGGGCTTCCATCCCTTGGCCACGGTGGATGACCATATCATTCGCACTCGGCATTTATCACGGGGCTAGGATACGGGCCACAAGAATGCACGCCCACCAGATAAACCTAAGAGCCGGGATGGTGGTGTTCATGGAGAAGGGGTACGCAAACCATGAAGTTCCTATTTGCCCATTAGCTACCCCTTACTTTGAGGAGATAATCAACAATGGCTCAAATGCTTTAGACGTATCTGAGA
>Ga0098059_1000857_pt1 | contig 16330 bp, 25 predicted proteins | sample 20_taG_FD_92580 | JGI IMG/M metagenome (GOLD analysis project Ga0098059, IMG submission 92580) | Marine viral communities from the Subarctic Pacific Ocean - 20_ETSP_OMZ_AT15318 metaG | ecosystem: Environmental > Aquatic > Marine > Oceanic | place: Subarctic Pacific Ocean | collected 2015-01-19
ATTGTTCCCAAGAGTAAGAATAAAGTTCTGGTCGGCAGAAAAATCCAAGGTGATGCTCGTCCCGCTGATTGTATCGGTGTAGTTGTCTGCCAGAACAATGTCACCAACCGTCAAGGAACCTGCAACCGTCACATTCGTAGTGCCTGTCGGAATCTCAATGACATCGGCATCGGCATCATTCTTGATTGTGACATCGTTAGTCGAGCCTTGGCCCGTTAGGATCAAGCCCTCCGCAGCGGTGTAACCAATCGCGGCATTGTCTCCGGTGGAGGTATCGCCATCCGGCTCAAAGGTTGCCGCCGTAGCCACACCAGATGCGTCAATAGTCGTGACAGTCGCAGCCGCTGGCGTTCCACCTCCCAAGATACCGTCGAGCGTTCCCGTAAAACCAGTTCCGGTCACCTCACCTGTAAAGGCCGCCGTGGTTGTTCCGGTAAGAACGCCCATCACTTCTGCATCGGCATCATTCTTGATCGTCACGTCATTGGTGCTACCTTGGCCGGTTAAGATCAGACCTTCAGCAGAAGTATAACCTATTGCCGCTTTGTCGCTTGCGGCGGTATCCCCCAAAGCATTGAACGTACCGCTTGCGGTAACGTCTCCAGACGCGGTCAGCGTAGCAAGCTGAAGGTCCGAAAGAGCATCTATAACCGCAGCACCGGAACCCGCGCCATCCATATACACAACCGCTGACTTTCCGTTAGCTACGGTTATATTTGCACCGGAACCCTGCGTCAGAATTACGGAATAGGGTCCGCTAGATCCAGAATCTGTGGTGGCGTTTATGATTATGAAGAAAGCGGAAGTCGTGTTAGGTGCTACTGTAACCGTATTATTGGCTCCTAAAGCACCCGTAAACTTAATTACTCGATACATGCCATCTTGAAGATTCTCGGTGCCTGAACCAGGAGAGGCTTCTCGAACCGTTAATGTATGAGTAGAACCAGAAAGACCCACAGCTTTGTATGAGGCTATCCGGTCTAGAATATCTAGGTTGTGGTTTGTAGTCGTTCCCCACGCTCCAGACTGCTCTCCGGAGCCTATTTTTTCAATACCAAAACTAGTTGTATACGATGATGCCATAATTTTATTCCTATGCCGCTATTTCCGTCCAGCTCGGCGTTTGAGTTGTGCTTATTTCTGTAAAGTTTGAAGTTTGTGATGTATCTATAACCGACCAAACTGTAGCGTTGCTAACTAGTCCTTCTGCAGAAACACCATCAACTGTAAAGGCAAAATTCGTCTGAACAGAACCTACTCCACTTGCTGCGGAAACTCCAGTAACACTAAAGCTAGCGGGAAGGCTTATAGTAGGAGAACCTATCCCACTAGCCGCAGAAACACCCGTGACAGAAAACGCAAAATTAATCTGTGTAGAACCAATCGCACTGGCCGCAGAAACACCTGTGACACTAACACTAGCTGGGAGACTTACAGTGGCAGAGCCTATGCCACTGGCCGCAGATACTCCCGTAACGCTGACACTAGTGGAAAGGCTTACAGAAGGAGACCCTACGCTACTGGTAGCGGATACCCCCGTAACGCTAATGCTGGCTGGGAATACTATTGCAGGAGACCCTACACTACCGGCAGCAGATACCCCTGTAACGCTGACACTAACTGGAAGACTTACAGTAGTTGAGCCAACCCCACTGGCCGCAGAAACACCTGTGACCTCAACGGGAATAGGACTATTCCACGCTCCGTCGTTCCAGGTGCTTCTATCCCAGCCAGTGATTAAAGCCATTACGAAATCCTGATTATCGCATTGTTGGCGTCATTAGCTGGGAACTGTATAGTAAAGTCACCCGCGCTAGATGATTTGTCTCCGCCAAAGTTAATCACGGCAACCGCTGGATAAGCCGCAGCCGTGGTAGTAGAGCCTGTGCTCGCGCCACTTAAAGTAGAGTTATAGATTAAAGCCCCTCTTGCGCTACTGATAGTAGAGCTAGACCATGTGCTGTCCGCAAAATCTAAAAACGCAGTAGGCACAGAACTGCTGTTGTCCGCAAGACTATTTGTCACACTTCCTAGGCTGTTGCCTCCTGCAGTATAGTTCGTGCCACTCACTTCATTACTGGTGGTGTACCCCGTAGTATCAGCGTCAATTGATGCGCTGTTTGTAAACATCGCAATCTTGAAAGTATCCGCTGAAATTGCGCTAGAATCACCACGACTAGCTGTAGTCCAGCGATGAATACCCGCAAATATTTCTTTCTTAAAAGTTCCGCACATTGCGGATGAACCGATAGCCATTACAATCTCCTTATGATTTCAGCCATATCCGCATGGCCCTGTTGCCGCAGTTTAGCCCAAATAGTTGTTCTTTCACTTTGAGCCATTCTTTCCATATAAAAAACAAGCAGTTGTTTTAACATTTCTCTATGAGCAAGAGCTTGTGCTTTGATAGGCGGAGGAGCAGACTCAGAAACAGACATGATTTTATTCATAGCCATTTCTGCCATTTCTTCAGGCGAGTGTCCCCTGTTTTCTGAAGTAAAAACAAGAGCATCCTGCACTTCTGTCCCACCAACACCATCAAACATCACTGAACAGGCCTCCGAATTTTATCGTAACGAAACTCATCGGAAACTTGCTCTGCTTCGCCCATATTTTTGAGAGTCTGCAAACCTTCAATATATCTGTCATTGTAAAGTTTTAACAAATCCGGCTCTCCTTTCATAAAAGTATAGGCCTCAACAAGAGAACCGTAAAGAAGAGAAACTTCTGCGTTAGTTCCAAGCCAACTTGTGCCATCCCCACTTGTAGTGATTGAAGTGGGTCGGTAGAAATAGTGTAGCTCCATTGTGTAGTTACTATCAGGAGTAGGTGCTAATAAAAAAGTACCATCATTCCAGTTAGCGTAGTATTTTGGCAACCCTGTTGTACCAACAGCGTTTGGAGTATAATCCTGTAAAAAAGTTGGGTGCTTTAAAAGGAGGAAAGACTGAACATTGCTGTTCACCACACTCAGTGAAAAAGGAGCAAGGTAATCATTAGGTTTTGTGAGAAATTTATTACTACTTGAGGCGGACCCTTGAGAGTACTTACGAAACACCTCGAGCTGAGTTTCTTTCAAAATACGCTCTTCCGCGTTTACGATAAAACGAGAAAGATTGTCAACAAAAGTAGACTCCGTGTTTTGAGTATAATCTTGGATTGCTGTTTTTAATGTTGTGAATGTAAGAGCCATTTTATGCGTCCACCGTCACAGGTCCAGCAGAAGCAACTGCACCGCCGCCCATTATGTCCCCAGTAGTAGCTGTGCCACTTGCTGCTGTAAAAGTATATGTGTCGTCCGTAACTTTAGTTATCGTGTAACCAGTAGACTGCTCTATCGTGCTTGCTGTAAAGCCATCCAAAGGAGCAACATCTCTGTAACGAACCGTGTCTCCAGTAGTTCTACCATGTCCTGGCTCCGTAACTGTAATAATTGCAGAACCTGAAGTGCTCGACCTAAATGCGTCTTTTTTGAGTAACACTTCTACAGCAGGTTCTGTTCTCGCGGTAGAAGCGTATTGAAGAGCTTGCGCGTCAGCGATATGTTTGGCAGGTGTCAACTGTGGCTGTTTTTCTTCATACTCAGAAGTATGGACTCTAGAACCGTTCCATTCAATACGCATCTCTTTGTATGGAAAAGCTGCCCCACTTCTATCTGAAATAAACTTTGCGTATTTCCCTGATGCGTAAGCCATCACACAACCCTCAAATAAGCAGGAGAAGGCGTGATACTGTATGCGACTTTTTCACGGTCTTCTGTTAAAGCAAAACCTAAGTCTTCATCATACACTGCTTTTAATACAGGCAAAAGCTGTGGAGCACGTTTTAGCCCAATCTGGTAAGCCAAACCAGAAACTAAACAGGGTAAAAAACGAAAAGGAATATCTGGGTCATCAGCTGATGCATCTAGATCTTGTATCCGAACAAACCGATCATATACTAGCTGGTCAGTTGAGTTTTCTGGCACTTCCCAAACTGAAATAGTCGGTGTGATTTGCCTATCAAAAAAGAACTGACTTGCTCGACCTTGTGTTGTTTTATTTGGGATATGAAGATACTCTGCTCGTCCTATCGCAGATATTTGCTGATCAACTCCATCACGCCTAATAACTGCGGTTAATATATCAATAGTTGACTGAACGTCCACCAAACTTGGGTTTGCACTAATAGTGGTGGTCGCTGCGCTACTAGAGCCAGTTATGTTTTCACCAGCAGTAAACGAGCCGCTGGGAACAGTTATAGTAATGGTGGTAGAAGTTGGTTTTGTTATAACCGAAGCTGTAGTCCCACTAGTGCCACCTGTGATAGTTTCACCAACACTTAAATTAGTTGATGCCCCTACAGTAGCTGTGATTGTTCCTGCGGGATAAGTGGCTATCGCAGAAGAAGTGGAAAGCTGGGCAAGTGTTTGCTCTACTTGCTCAACTTTCCATAAATGAACGCCGCGATTTGCCCAGTCTGCAAAAAGGAGATTTAATGAACGTCGCGCTGTTTGCGCGTCGTAACCCGTTCGAAGTTCGAGACCACATCTTTCAAATGCTTCTTCAATAATTTCAGCGGCATTTAGATTAAAATCTGAAGAGCCTGATGTTGCCATATTACGTTATCCGAGTTTTATATGTATTAAATTTATCTCCTGTTGCAGCAACTTTAGTCTTTGGTCGGTTATGTGCTTTTGTCGTTGCCGTAACTACATCAACACTTACGTTTAAACCGCCATGCGCATACTTAGATGCGTATCTCTTCTTTTTTGAAGCCATTGAAAGTCTAGTTGTTTTGCTCATGGATTAGAAATCCTTTATGCATTCAACCACTATAATGTAAACATCTCCACTTCCATGACCAGTTGTCGTAAATTGAATGTCCCCAGTTTTGCCCGTGCCTGAGTAATTTCTCAGGCCATCAAAAGTAGAAAAATCAATATATCCTGTGTCATCTGTTTTACAATCCCATGCCGCAACATCACTTGTAGCGTCCCATAGGATTCGCACGGACATTCCCACAGTTCTCCACCAAATCTTATTGATTCGAACTCCGCTACAGGATAATCCATGATTTGTTTTAGCTAAAGCGGAAACATCAATTTTAGTGACTGCCGATTCTCCAGTACCGTCACTTGTGTTAGTGAACTGTGCTGTGTAGAAACGGCTTCCGTCTTCTATAACTGTTGTTGCGACTGCATCTGCCATAACCTTACTCCTTTATGATGCCCTGCAAAATAAGGCTCTTCCTTTCAGAGCTGCCAATAGGAGGTAAGTCCTTTGCAGTAGGTTTTTTAGAAGCCGCCTTTTTGGACGGTTTCTTTTCAGCTTTTTTTGTTTCGGCCATTTACTGCCTCCTAGTAGCTAACGCCACGATCTTGAGCAACCATGATATAATCAATAGCCATAGTTTTTGTGCCCGAAGCGTTACCAGAAATTTCCATAGCAGCTGCCGCCATATTGGCTGTAGGGATGTTCGCTGTGTGCGTTCCTACCAGCGTACGATTAATGTAAAACTGCACTTTATCAGTGGCGTCCCCTTTAGTGGCTACGAAGCTGACCGTAACATCTGTGGCATCCGACAAATCATAAGTCGTATCAACAGTTGTGTCAGTTTCAGTCCCACCAGACTCTGTGATGATATGTGGCGTTGCCGCACCATCATCAATTTGGAACCCAATCCTATTTGCAGCAGCCAGACAATTTTCTGGGTTTGTAGCAAAATTTTCACAAACACCAACAAAAACGTCCATTTGATCAGCGTCGGCAATTTGGAACCTTGCTTCAAAATAAAGTTTCTGACCTGCGGTGCTAGGCAGACCCCAGATTTCGTTGCCCTGAATAGAGCCACCGTCATTGTCAGTAGTTGCCGTAGAACTCAAGAGCACATAGCCACCCAGCGTGTCAGCTTGGAGAGCTACAGAGGCCCCACTATCTTTTACAACCGTCCAATCATTAGTGTTGTCAAAAGCAACACCAGTGAAATCGTCAACGTAAACTACTTGGTCAGGCCAGCACGAAACATTCAAGTTTTCAAGAGAGGGCCTTGCCGCCGAATAAAGAATAGGTCCAGAAAAATGTGTATTACCCATTTGGGTATCCTCCTTACGAAAGGTTTCGCCCTAGAGTCTTCGTAAGCGTCTGCTGGGCCAGTCGCTAGGGCTATAAAATCCCAGAAAAGTGGGAGAGAGTTTTACCCCCCTCCCACACTATACTACGCTCCAGGAGATCCGTAAATACCGCGAGGATCTGACCAACCGAAACTGTAACGTTCGCGAGCTTTGTAGCGCACGTTACCAGTATCGAAGTCACCTTCCATCGCCGTACGAATCGGAGTTCTCTGGAAATGCTTCAGACCGTTCGGAGCATCGGTTAGAACAAACCATGCATCCGTATCCGTCAAGAAGTGGTTTACAGTATAACCCTGCGGAACCATTCCCATGTTTCGGATAGCGTTCACATCGTTGTCCGCCGTTCCCGGACGAAGATCTGAATCAAGCAACCTGTCCGCAACGAACTGAAGGTTCGAAGGAACAACCAGCTTCATACCCCGAAGAGCAACATTGAGGCCGCGCTCATCAACAAAGTCACCAATGTCAATTAGTGCGTTCTCAAGAGAAGTCTCATTGAGGTCTGCAGCCGTAGACGGCTCATTACGGAACGTGTTACCGTTCTGCAACGTATGGACTGCCGAACAAAGTTCAAGCCCATCACCACCCGTGTAGGTGCTGTCGAAAGCATTGTTAAGAACAGAAGCTGCCTTAACTTGCTTAGTGTGCGCCATAGAGCGAGCTAGTGCTCTCGTATACCGAGCAGAAAGACGGTCGTAGAGGTTATCCTCAACCGCTTCTTCAGTGAGCGCGAATGCCAAAGCAATCGTCTCGTTGGTATAGCGAGCAGTGTAGACTTCAGCTGCTGAATCAAAAGTGACGGCTGCGCCTTCACTTTTGGTTGGGGCAGAGCCAAAGCCAGCAAGCATTACCTCTTCTTCAAATGCTCGATCTGAAGATTCAGTGGTAAAGACTTCTGCGTGCTCATTTTCATAGCGAGCGTACTCAAGACCGAAAAGGGCATTGAGTCCAGGCTCTAGTTCTTTGACGAGTTGTGCTCGTGAAATAGCCATTTCTCAATCCTCCTATACGCCAGTGGTTGAAACAGTGCCACCCGCAATAGCACCATTCGGGCTATTGAAGGAGTTGTTCAACCTTACTACCACACCAATGCCAGCTGCAGAAAAGTCTTCATTTGCTGGATCTGTTTCCCAACCCATAATCCGGAGATTTAGGTTAGCAGTGGTGTTAATAGTGCTAACTCCAAGAGTTGCGGAAGACATACCAGTGGTAGTGCTGCCGCTAGTTCCACTCGCAAAGTTAGCGTTTGCAAAAACTGCGGCTCGCGCCGTAGCTTTATTTGTCAAAGACGCATCTGTCGCAATCACGAAAAGTTGCAACGGATCGTCCGCTACGAAAGCCTCGACAGGGTGATTACTGTCCGCACCCGATCCCGGCCAATAGTTGCTCCACGTGGGTTTCCCCGTTGTGCTCGAGACATACTTACATCCCATGAACGCACCAACAAGACCAACAGTTCCACCTGCCGCCGCACCCACAATATCAATATACCCTGTAGAAAGGGGAATGACAGGAGTGCCGTGATAGATGGCATTGCTGTTATCGCTGGCAATCTCATAAGAAGAATAACCCGAAACACCCATGGAGTTGGCATTCGATCCTACTTTAGCAATAGGGCGAAGACCAAAAGCACCATTAATGTTTGCCATTGTTTTCTCCTGAGTAGACTATCTACTCGTTAGAGGTTGAACCACCGAAAGAGACCCTACTGCTTCTTTCCTGAGAAATTGGCATAGAAGGGTGCTGCTCTCGCATTAAATCATTGTCCACAGCAGTCATTTGCTGAGACGTCTTTTGCGCAAAATAAGATTTGCGTGATTCAGCGACTTCTACTGGTAGTCGAGCCAGAATAAGACCACCTACACCAATGACACCTTTATACTTCCCTTCCTCAATAGTAGCACACTCAAAATTAGGGTACTCGTCAGCGCGAACTGGTTCGTATCCTTCGCGGATGCGCTTCGTAAAGTTGGGCTTATCATCTTGTCCCAACATTTCTGAGCGGATCCAACGATGGACAAAACCATCTGGTGCTGGCGGAGCATCTAACAAAGAAGGTGGCTTCCATTCAGTGGGTCGTTCGGATTTTTCACGGGTAGTGGCCGCGCGAGGCGTACGATCTATTGTTTTTGAATCAGACATTTGCAGAGATCTCCTTCACTTGTCTCGCGTATTCTTCTATGGGCACGCCTAATTTTTTTGCAATAGCAACTTGGCTCGGCGTGAGTTTAACTGTATCGCGTCCAGTAGATTTAGCAGCACGGTTGGCAGAAGCCACTCTTTGGACTGGAGCGCGGCTTCCGTTTGTTGGCTGATGGGTTGCTTCCTCAAATTTATGAGGAAACTCTTCACGGATCCTACGATCAATTTCTGTATAGTAGGAATCAGAAGTAGTGTCAAAACCTTGTTCTACAAGATTTTTGTGTATCGAAAAAGCTGTATAAGTCATTGGCTCATCAACACCAAACCAATTATTTCGTTGCGCCCACGCTTGTGACTTAGGGTCAGGCGGTGGCGCAGTAGCTGGTGTTTGCTGCAACACTGGTTGCTGAGTGCCAAAGGCTGGAATTTCATTTTTAAGAGCAGCGTTTTCAACAGATAAACGAGAAAGCTCTGTAGTCGCAGCGACCAACTCATCTGGGTCGCCGGACTCGTATGCTTGAACATATTTTTTCTTAGCAGACTCGAAATCTGTGTCTACTCGCCCAGCATACTCTTGGCTATATTTTTCATTTATTTGATTCGCGCTCTGTTGCAGATTTTCATTCTGCACTTTTACGCCTTTTGCGTAGTCTAGCGCGGCTTGCTCACGCCGCTCTGCTTCGCGATATTTGGCAGTTAATTTATCAATGCGTTTTTTTACGCCAGCACTGTAGGATGCAAGTTCTTCCTCAGAAGGTTCTTCTGAAATATCTTCAGAGACATCTTCTACTGTTTCTTCCACAGAAACGGCTTCATCCCCTTCCGCAGGAAGGGCAACTTCTACCGCTTCTTCTGTCTCTAGTTCAACTAGAGGTTCTTGAGTATCTACTTCATTAGGCATGGTTCTCTCCATGAGTCGTGTTAAGTTAAACCGCAGTACAACAAAAGTAAAGACTTATGTATGTACGAGGTGCGAGGGATCTTCTACAACAGCAAGAACCTCGTCGTCGTTTAGTAATCGTAGCTCCCCTCCGTCAATGCTAAAGCGCGAACCTGCGTATTTTCCAAACATAACCCAGTCGCTTTTTTTGCACCATGGAGGTTCGTTGCCAAACTTGTTTTCATCCTTATAAGCTAGTGGTCCGACAGCCATAACTAACCCAACATTGATTGCTAAACGCTCTCTATCCAGCACTTCGTCGGGTATCTCAATCCCACCTTTAGTAACTTTTGGCGGAGTATACGGCATGATTAGAATCCGCCAACCTGTTGGAACAGGTAGCTTTGCGGTTTCGTTTTTTCCCTCAGCTTTCTGCTTCACCAAACGTTCCGGCAACAACAGTCCCGAAGTTGTCATCTGTAGTTCCTTTCTCTAATATTTCTGCGATCTCTTGTTGCATAAATCCAAGAGCAGTTATTTCACCCATAAGAGCACGATATTGTGCCATGTCTTGAAGTTCATTATTCACCAAGACACTAGTCACTTGTTGCTCTCTTTCTCGAGCGAGCTTTAAGAGTCTGTCACAGACCCATAATCCGTCCACTAACGGACGCCTCGAAAAACAAGACCTTTAGTAGCCGCCCCGCCACCTCTAGCTCGTTTCTTTCCGCCGCCTTTATGCTCCGGCGAAAAAGTTTTTGCGTTTACTTCTGGACCAACTTCCATTGGCTCCGGAGCAAGCACATACATTCCATCTGCTTTAAACAGTTTAGTTTGATAAACAATGGGGGTAGACAGAACTTCTGTTATCCCATTTTTACTCGTTGCCGTTTTCATTTTGATACTCCTTTGAATTTTTCAAATGTACGAAGACCGCCGAGACCAAGCATGCCCATCAAAACAGGCATCATTTCACCAAGTTCCATTGTTGGCAAATCAATTAGATAGCCAGCCTGTGCAAGACCGAAAACAAGAACAGGCTGTAACACATATGTGTAAGCTAACGCAACTCCACATGTCCAACCTATGAATGGTCGCCACCCCGATACGAACACAGAACGGTGCGCGGCTTCGGTCTTGTTAATGTCCAACTGCGCCAGATCGATTTTTGCGAGATGTGTTGTAAGTTGCGCCTCAATCTCACGCTCGGCTGCAGCTCGTTTTTCCTTATCTTCGGGCAGGAACCTTCCCGCTACTTCCATGACGGAAGGCAGCACGGCTGATATCAGGCCAATCATGCTTTCTTCTTCTTTTTTCGTTTAGCAGTTTTTGCAGCTTGTTTGAAATTTTTAGCAGTCGGCGCACCTTTCGCTCCGGGCTTGCGCATTTTTTCACCCGACCCTGCTTTGATGCGTTTGCGTTTCGCCTGAATGTTTGCGTAGAGTCCTGGTTTTTTCTTTTTCTCAGCCATTACCACTTTACCTTATTGGCCCAGTATGCCGCAGACATTTTGCCTTTTTTAATGTTTCGGCCATGACGCGCCTTAAAAGATTTTGCTCTAGGTGTCATCTTTTTATCGCCCGTTTTACCCTGCTGACCAAAACGAATTGTTTTAACCTTATCCCCTTCTTTCGCAACAACAACATGTGACTTCTTTGGATGCTTTGGGGTGCGCTTTGGTTTGTTATAACCCGAAACGCCAGCTCGCGCTAGTCTAGGATCCTTTTTCTTTGCCACTTGTTTCTCCGTTACAACAATCTAAAACCACGCGATTGCAAGAATTGCACTGATAGTGACCATGAACAAAAACAGCGCGCATAGCCTGACCACACCAAGGACAATCTGTTATTTCATTTTCACTATAAGGACTATTATCACTATTGTTGTTACTAATATCGCTAATTCCCCAAAGCTAAACGGATAGACATTCATTATCACACCGCTCTCATTTTTTCACGTTGGACTTTTATTCGCTCCGCAGCTTGCGAAGAATCTTGTTGGATTTTTGTTTCTTCAAGTGCCGTTTTGACTTGTTCTTTTTGCATATCAAATGCAAGACGTGATTGAGATTCTGCTTCTTTTCGTTGCATATCTCGCTCTTTTAGTTCAAGCTCTTTCATGCGAATCTGAACAAGTGGATCAATCCCACCGTCACCTTGTTGCTGTGCAAACTGTTGCGCTTGAGCACTAATCTGCTGAGTAGCCTGAGCAGCCGCCTGAGCAATTTGATTTTCTAATTCAGGAGGTACTTGCTCATCTTCCGCAGGAAGTGGTCTTCCAATCATTTGCTCAACCTGCTGACGATACAACATCGCAAAGTGTTCTTGGATGTGGCTTTGTAAAACAAGCATAGCCTGTTGATTGTTTTGAAAAACAGGATTCTGCATAAAAGCCATGTGTGTTGCTATATGCGCTTCATGGTCTTGGTGCACAAATGCTTTTAATGGTGCGCCTACTAGCGCATCTGCGTTTTCAGTTGCTGGGTCTTTTGAGTTTTCTGGTTCAGTTGCTGGGAGGATATCTTTAATATTTTGAACACCCAGCGCCTGATACATTCTAAAATATGCTTCACGCAAATCATGAATCTGCGGTGCGGAAGTAGCTAATTGAAGTTGAGTTTGAGCCATCATAACCCGTTGTGCCATACTAAACACATTAGGGTCGCTGTGCGGCAATACATCAATTTGCTCGCCGAAATCATTTACTTTAACAATACGCTCGCCACCAGCAACTTCAAACGGGTACTCTTCCGGCAGATACTCACTGAAAGTTTGAGCGAGTAAACGGAACTCAATTTTTTGAGAATAGTGCAACCGTTTATGAATAGCCGACATAACTGCCATGCCTTTTTCAAGCAGGGCTACAGTAGTCCCTACAGGCATGGCTTCGGTCATGTCGCCAGTTTGCATTTCAGTGATTGCGGCAAATCTGCGCCCCGAATCAACAAGAATCCCAAGTAAATTTAAAAGTGTTCCGGAAGGCTCTTTGTAGGGTAAAGGCAGAAGTGAATCACGGAGCGCTCCTCCAGGAGCATCAACATCACGCCATTCTCCAGGTTGTAACGGCTCATCATCATTCCGAACTCGTAATCCACGAGCCTTGAACCCTGCGGGAAGATTCGCTAAAGTTCCTGCGTCGATCAGCTGTCGCATCAAACTAGTGGCTGATTTACTCAAGCCCCCAATCATATGGATCAAGCCAAACCCGTAAAATCCTAATCCCGGAAGAAACTTGTAATGAACGAAATACTGTCTTTTGCTCTGAAGAGCGTCTGATTCTTCCCAGTTACGGCGGATAGAAAGAATTTGTGCACAGTCCTCTTCCATTGTCACAATGTATGGAAGTTTAATTCCTGTTGGTTCTCCATCATCTCGTGAATCTTCAAACCCTGAAAGGTCAAGGTCAATGTGACACTCGAGGATTGTCATCACATCAGACGAGCTGTACGCGGTGGGCGAAAGCCCTTCCATCTCGTCTATTTTTTCAGTGACCGCTGTTTGTGGGTCTTCCGAAGGCATCAGTTCAATGTCGCGATAAAACCCAGAAGCCTGAAGTTTACGAACATCATTCACGTTCTGGCGAATCATATGTGTGATTCGAGTAGCCGATTGAAGATCAGTTGTTTCGTAGGGCACGACTAAATCTTCAGAAGTGATAAACTTACTTACCGCTCTATCAAGACCCTCGTCATAATAAATCTTTTTAAATGCAGAACCAGACAGGGGTAGGTAAAAAAGCATCTGATCCAGTTCAGGATCATACTCTTGCATTACCTCTGTAATTTGGTAATTCATAAACTCTTTAACGCGGGTTGCCTGTTCTTGGCGATCAGGTGTGGCTTTTCCCACTACTCGCGTATTTACTGGGCCACCCGCTGGCAATAGTTCTTTATAAGCAGAAGCCTGAAACTGTGCTACAGCCTCGCTTAAAAGTGGGTGGTAAACTCCGGAAGCACCTTGAAATGGCTGTGAGCGCTCATCCGCTTGCATTCCTAAAAGGCTTAATCCTTCACTATAGGTTCGCTCCCAGTCTGCGCGACTTTCGCGATCTTCTTTGTACATTGACAATATATCATTTGCTAATGCACTTAGTTCACGCTGGTCTATTTCGTCGGCTAGGTTACGATAAAACTCCCCAGAGACAGGTTCGGTAGGCATCTCTCCAAAAGCAATAATTGTATTGCCTTCCTCATCCATTTCTGGTTCGACCTCTATGTCAAAGTCTTGGGCAACTTCAGCTAGAGGATTATCACTGTTTGCAAGAACTTCGTCATCTTCAAGAATAACGTCAGTTCTTATCGGTCGCTCCATTTCTAGCGGCGGTATGAGTGGCTCATCGGCCATCAGCTACGCCCTTTTCGTTTTTGATTTTGTTTTCTTTTTCGCAGTTTTCTTACCACCGTAAGAACCGCCTCCACTAAATTTCGGCATTTTCTTCTTCTTTGGTGGACGTCCTCGTTTTGAACCGTAAGTTCCTGGACCCATTGGCATTAGATAATTCCTTTCTCTTTCAAAAAGAAACCGATAACGCCTCCTGCGATACCAATATAAATAAGAACGGGCTGATCAATGATGATCCCTACACCCATGACCCCAACGCCAACTGCTGCGTAGCTCGAGGGTTCCGCAATGCGGCTTTTGATCCAAGAAAAAATTTTCATTTTGATTTCGCCTTTCGCTTTCGTTTATAACCTGAAGCGTGCACTACACGCCCTTAACTTTTCGAACCGGCATTTGGCTCACTCTAATGTAAAAATTTTAATTTGAAAAGCTAATAATATTCGTACCTCCGACGATACCCTGACTCTTCTTCTTGATAATCTTCAGGGTGGCCAATAAAACCGCCCTGCCGAAACCGTAAAAGGGCTTGAGTCATAGAGTCAACAAGGTCGTCGTGCTCGCCGTTTGGAAATTGCGCACACTCTTCAATAATTTCTTCAGAGAAACTTTTTTCTGGTGCCCATATCATTCCGCTCTCAAAAAGTGGGGCTACCGCGTTCACGCGAGCGTGCTTATCTTGACCCTTTCCGGGACTAAAGTTCATAACAGGAATGCCCATAGCCCGTAGCTCTTGAGTCAATGGCGTTCCGGAAGCCTTCGCTTCAATGATCACAACGTCAGGTTCCCAGTAATGATAGCTTTTCAGTGCTTCACGTTTTAGCTCTGGAAACTCAAACCGGCCTTTTGTACTGTCCAGTAAAATTAAATTTGGGCCACTGTCTTCGTTTGGAAAAAATACGCCCCACGTTGTAATAGCTGAGTAGTCACTGTATTCTTTTTTCAAGAACGCTGTGTCGTAACTTTGAATAATATACTCAAGCCCCGGAACGTGGTGCTGTTCCCACGTTTGCCACCAGTCTCGTTTTATAATACTGATCGAATCGGAAGTAGGTTGTTGCAGCCATTGCGCGCTCCACTTCTGTGCGCTCAGTGAGGCTTTCACACCTTCTAACTCATCCAGTTTCCAAAACTCCGGCCATAATGGTTTTACTTTATTGTCTACTTCCATTATGGCGGGAAACTCAATCACTTCCCATTTATCTGCTTTGGGGTCTGCAGATTGCTGTTTCAAGACTTTTGCGGTCAAGTCACGCTCGCTCCAGCGCGTCATTACAATTACGATACTCCCTCCAGGCTGGAGCCTCTGCCGTGGGCCAGAAGTATACCATTCATAGGCATTTTCCATTGCGGCATCACTGAGTGCATCCTGCTCTGAGTGCGGGTCGTCAATAATCAGTAGATCCGCGCCACGCCCCGTGATCGCACCGCCAACACCCGCTGCAAAATATTCACCGCCAGCGGTAGTTGTCCATCGCCCAGCTGATTTCGAGTCTGCGGCTAGGGCGGCTTCTGGAAAAATTTTCTTGTACTCCGCTGAATCAATCAGGTTTCGCATCTTTCGGCCGAAGTTCATTGCCAGTTCGCCGGTGTGCGTTGTTTGAATGATCTTCAGTTTCGGGTTTCTGCCAACCAGCCACGCCGGAAAATGATAGCTCGCGAATTCACTCTTCGTATGGCGCGGTGGCATATTGACAATCAGGCGTTTGAGTTTTCCTTCTGCGACTTCTTGCAGCTTCTGCGCGAACACCCTATGATGAGACCCCTCGATAAAGTCCGGCCAAACGTTATTGATAAATTTTAAAAAATTTTTTTGGCCAGCTTCGCTGTCTTCGATTTCACGCAACCTTGTCGCAACGGCGAGATACTCTTCCAAAGTATCCCTGCTCAAATTGTCAAGTCTGGTGCGCAATGAACCATTGCTCTTTGTCATGTTGGATATATTGGGGGTTAAAAAGAAAAAGTAAAGAGTTAAATTGTCTTAGTCCGAGGCAAATGTATTGCAACCCAAGAAACTGGAGCCATCTTATGGGGAGGGCGGGCGGGCGGGCGGCGGCGCTATATAGGGGGGGTGGGGGGTGGGGGTGGGGGGCAGGGTTTGCCCTGCCCCCTGTGGGACCCCTAGGCGGTTAGCTTAACCACCGCGTTGCCGTAGCCGCTAGCACTGCGGCTGTAGCCCCCTGTCAGGGCTGCTACAAGGTCGGTGTAGCCCCCGCCCAGCTTGCGGGCTTGCGGCATAAACTTGGCAACCGTTATGGGGCTAGCCAGCAAGCGGTTAATGTCGGCCCGCTTGCCGGTGTCCCGGCGTAGGTAGGCTGGTAGGCCACCCTCGCCTATGGCGGTGGGCTTGATGACCGCCTTGGGGTTAGCCGCTACCCATGCGGCTACTGCGTTAACTTGGGCCTTGGGGGCCATGTCGTTAAAGCCCTCGGGGGCTTCGAAAGTAGCTTGCTTAGTCATTTTGTATACCCTCTGTTGGTTATGTAGCTTGTTGCTACCCCTTGAATATGGGCTTGGCGGGGCTTGGTGTAAAGTATTAATTTACCCCCTAGTGTTTTTATTGGGGGGTGTGGTATTTATGCAACACCGCCTGGATTACCCCCTTGTGCCCCTTGCCGCCGCCCACGCCCACGCCCACGCCCACGCCCACGCATATATATACATGTACATGATCTTATAGATGTAAGCGACGACTAAGCGACGACGACAAGATAACGACGACGACAAGAGAACGACAGACAAAAAGAAACGACGGCCTCGAAAGACCGCCGCTTCAGGGTGGAGGTAACCAACCTCCGAGGGTATTCAGTTACGAAGCATTAGTATTCCCCCCAACCAGAGGAACGCGCCGAAGCGTTA
>Ga0098059_1000861_pt1 | contig 16281 bp, 3 predicted proteins | sample 20_taG_FD_92580 | JGI IMG/M metagenome (GOLD analysis project Ga0098059, IMG submission 92580) | Marine viral communities from the Subarctic Pacific Ocean - 20_ETSP_OMZ_AT15318 metaG | ecosystem: Environmental > Aquatic > Marine > Oceanic | place: Subarctic Pacific Ocean | collected 2015-01-19
ACCTAATGGGTTTTCAATGAATACTTTTTCATACATTATTGACTTAGCGTGATGTGTCCACGTTTCATCTGCACCTATTTTTTTATTAATTGATTCTGTTTTTCCAAAATAACTAGAACCCCAACCATGACACGGATTACCAGCCCTTCTCATTCCGGGCGCTCCACCCTGAACTTTTCTAAACTTATCAGTACATTCTGAAAGAGTATTTGGTTTTCCTACCATCTCATCAACTGGCCTTAGTACGATAGCATCGTAAAAAGGAGAGCAGCCATCTTTAAAGTCATTACAAGCTGTAAGATCGCCTCTTGTCATACAAGCACCACACCAGTTGTGGTCTTCTGGATCATATATTTCTATATCTGGATAATACATACTGGTTGGAAAATAAGACGTATAGGTGCAATCATGCGATGCACAGGGGTTTCTATACAATCTACCGGGAGCATTAATGTTACCGCCTACACCAAAATTAAAAGAGTTATTACCATCTAAACCAGCTTTTGGTAATATGCATTTAGCAGCTTTTGATAAAAATATCCCATTATGTTTACCACCAACCCATACTTTTCTTTGATGATCCCATCTTAAGTCAACTGGCCCAACCTTCCACTTGTCTGGCCTTCTCATGTGTTGTGGCACAAAGTGTTTAAAATCATGCTGCATACCACCCTCAGTTTTTGCTTTCATCTGAGGCGGTGAATATTTTTGTCTACCATAATTAACAGTTGAATAATCATCATACCTATAATCAGCGTCGTGTCTTAAGTTTGGAACCGGCTGCATAGTAATAGAATCGTAACCCCAACCAGCCATAACCATTGGCCCTCTTAGACCAACAGGTCTAGAGGTGTCTACTGATTCTTTGGCAGCTCTATTGATCGGGGCTGCATCGCCAGCATATCCAGTTGCATCAATGCTTGGATTTGTTAGTTCTCTATTTTTGTTGACCCAAGCAACGTTATGGCCGGAGGCAAATGGGTTAAGAGAAGCAGATGTAATAACTGGTGGACTCGGTGCATTTTTACCTAGCTTTCTTTCGTGACCGATTTCTGTCCACGGAATTTTATCTTTTACACCATCTTGTGTTTTCTTGCTATACGGTCTTTCAAAAGAGGGCATAGCAGAATCCTTGGGTGTTTTATTAAGGTCGTCTGATCTACCTTTATCACCCCCAACAACAAAGTTTGTTGAATACGGAACAAACAAACCATCAAAAGACATACCTCCTGCTTTTTGCCAAGCTTCATTGCTTGGAAATTGTTGCATATGAGCGCCTAATGGCCCAGTAGCAGTGAGAGATCCTCCATCATGGGTGGTCATAGTACCACCACCATGTTGTGGATGCCCAACCCAGTTCATAGTTTGATTAGTTGAATCTCTAGCTTCAACACTAGGGTTAACATAATTAGCACTTGATATCATCAAATGACTAAAGTCGTTCTTCTCATCAAACGATCTTTGATCATTTACTTCTTGTGGTTCATTTGCCATTTTGTTTCTCTATCTTCGATATGAATCTCGACCTCTTCTTGTTCTTTGTATTTCTTCTTCTAGTCTTTTCTTATTACTAACCATTTCTTTTTGCATGTCTTTTATTTGTTTTTCGTATATCTCACCAAGATCACCAAATTTTCTTTGTGTTGAGAAATTATAAGTGGTATTCAATCCACCAGAACCCATTGATATCGACATGTCTGTAACATATGGCCCAGCTTCTAAAGTGCCGTTTATATTTAACAGTATCTGACTTCCAAAAGCATAGGCTGGCAAACCAGCTAAGGTAACACTTCCAGTTTCTAAATATCTTTGACCTTTACTTAAGGCTGCCTTTACTTTATTTAATGCAAAGTTACCCATCCTTGTTTCTCCACCATAGGCTGCTGGATGAACGCTTTCGTCTATTTGAAATTCTGGTTTTCCAAAATGTATACCCAAAGCCCATGGCCCCCATTTATAGTGTTTGCTTTGTTGGGGTACTCCCGCATGAAAAGGTTTATAGGCAGCTGGCGCTATAGATCCCCTGCCTAGGTCTGGGGCTAATATAGGCATTGATTTTATATTCTTAGCCATCGCTTGTAATTGCTGCTTAGCAATTCCATTAGGGTCTTGACCCATTGACCATGCGCTAGTTAAACAATTTGCGTTTTTACACTTGGTTAAAGGTATACATATTTCATTCTTATCGCCACCCATACTTGGATCTAATTCGGACTTGTCTACAGACCCATACTGCACTTGACTTGGAATTGTTATAAGTGCATACGGTTTCATAGCCATGTAGGTTTTGAAATCATTATTCTCACCTGACTTAATAAATACAGGTCTTTCGTCGTCTCCCATGCCTTTAATTTCTTTTTCGTTGTCTTCTGGCCCTATTGTGAGATAATCTTCTGGAACATTGTGTTTTTCAACTATTGGTACACCATTCTGATTCTCACCGATAATAACTTCTACTTCTTTTGTGTTTGGATCTCCGGCTCTAAACATATAATACTGTTTTTCGTTCTGTAGTTCCCAATCTGGTCTTACTGGCATCCAATGGGTCTTAGGATCTACATTAACCTTAACGTACATTTTTTTACCATATTGGAAGTTATAGGCACCTTGACCGGTATCCGCCCAATATTCATCGGACATTTGTTCTGGATCTATTCCTCTAAAATCTAGAGGTTTTCCTGTTCCGCTAAATCTTTGGTAATCTTGAGATGGGTACAAGACAAAAGCTTCTAAGTTTCCATCTTCTGACCAGAAGTTCATGTTCCGGGGATAACCGAATGTGGCATTCCACGCACCGCTATCGAAATCAAAGTTAACATCTCCTCCCGGCCATCCAGCACCAACAATCTCCCATTTGTTTATTTGTTTTGAGGGATCAATCCATGTCCCGCCTGCCTGTACGCAAGAAGCCCTGTCTGGTGCAACTGCCCATCCCTCACAATGACCAACGCCAAACATAGCAAACCAATCACTAAGCATTCCATGTGGCCCCCAGTCATACCCTTGTTTTTCACATTTACTTTCTCTTAGTTTGGGGTTAGAACAAATGTGTGCTGTGGGTGGATTAAAGGGAAGCGGCATTAAGTATTTTCTACCGTAGTATTGCGTAGCCACTTCTTGTATTTTCTTATACGCAATATCTGCCTCCATACTTGTTTTTTCGTAAGGAGTTAGTTCTTTGTTATTTACATTCTCTCCACAAGGAAATCCAGCAGCGGCTTGACCGGCTGCGGTTGTTTGATTTCCAGATTGTGCCATTGTCCCGGTTGTTACATGGCTCATGTTTGGTGGTGATTTAGCACCGCCTTGTAAGTTACCTTTAGCGGCTATTTCAGTTTCGCTAGCACCACCCTTTATTAAAAGGGCGTGGTGTATACCGCAGTAATCTTTCCATATACTTGTTCCATGTGGGTTTTGAGAATACATCTGACAAGGAAGGAATTGGCCTAGCTCTTTAAGATAAGCAATCCAAGAATCTTTACTCACAGCGGCATGTCTAAGCTCTGTAACTGTTGCGTAGTACCAATGCTTTGCTCCGGTTGCGCCGTAGTTTCTATCACCACTTGGGCCACCTTCAAATCCTATTTGCGACAGGTCAATTGGTATTGTGGCCGTTCTAGGTTGAACAGGCATTAATTCGTCCCTACTGTTCACTACGGCTTTTGTTCTTACGTTGGTATATCCGGGTATGGGATTCTCTGTTTCTGGTATAGTGATGCCACGCACTTTGTCTTCAAACCCGTCGCAAAAACCTCTTTCTATAGCATCAAACCATATATGGTTGGCGTTCCTACATTTCTCTGGATCTAATTCAGTTGTTGGTTCTCCTGTCGGTTTATGACAATGGCTAAAACACGGTTCTCTCTGCGAGGATGATTTACATTTTTCATCATATAAACCGCCAGTGCTTTCATGTCTATTCCCTTTAAAGACATCACCAGTGTCTCCATCACCAGTCTCGTTTACATAACCACTAATTCTGTCTTCATTGTCAGCTAGGGTTGCAGATTCTTGACAGTCTTCTACACTATCAACCCACGCAAGTATAGACTTGTCTGTACCGGGAGGGGCGTCTTTCCAAGCTTGGTCATCTCTGGTCGCTCTACTGCCTTTGGTTTTTGCGGTAGCGCCTTCTCCGTAGTCTTCTGTATAGTAAGCTACGATTGGCTTACCAACACCTACATTGCTGCCTTCTTGTTTTGTGAAACACCCTCTCTCACAACCATATTTCGTTAGATGGTATTGATTTCCCTGACCGGCATCATTAGCAAATCCTTCAATTAATTTTCTTTTTCCTGACAGGGGATCTGCTGGCCCCTTACACGATGTATGTGTTTTACAATATGACTGAAATCTCCCCTGTTCTGGAACTCCTCGTATGGCACATGAAGTAAAAGGATCAGCCTCTTGGAAATTACACTCACAAACCTTGGCATCGTTTCTTAGAGATACAATTTCTTCTCCGGTTTCGACATTTATACATCTACCAAGACCCGGATTGAAAAACTCTAACGCGCCAAAAATACCATCAGTCGGATGAAAATCTCTATAAGGATCATCATCCCAGAAAAACCCTTTAATTGGCCTTCCTACTCGTTTTTTATCAATAATGTCATTAAGTTCTATTTCAATTTGAGCAGATGCCTCGGTTGTCATTCCCCAACATGGAAATAGATCTATAAAACCAGAACTGCCACCCTCGTCTACATCTTCCCATGATAAGGAGTTAACTCTATTAAGCTGAAATGGATCTGCACCCCCTGAGTTGTAGTCGTAATGATCATGAAATGGTAAATAATCATCGTTACTTACCATTGGTAGGTTTTGCTTAAAGTCTGGCCTACCATCTACACCTTTGGCAGATGTGTCGCTATAAGGGTTCCAACCTTTTTCTTCCTTGTCAGAGAACTCATCTAGTGGTACTTGTTGCCGTTTTAGATGAACGCCATCACTTTCCGTAGATGGGAGAAACTCTTTTAAAATATCATCTCTGCCTTCCTTCGGGCCACCAGCGCGAGTGTCTAGATATGCCTGCGTACTTGTATTATACCAAAGTTCTTCTCTTAATTGATAGTTGCCCAAAGGCGTAACACCAACAACCCTTGTTCTTGGCGCACCTAATAGCATCTGACCTGATGCTGGGTCTGTAAATTCATAACCAAGATTGGCACTTATAACAGTTGAATTTTGTTCTCCGTCTACCCACGGGCCTCTAGGGGGAACTAATATAGACTGATCAAATGCATCTTTAAGAATGCCAGTTCTAATATTTAGATCTTTACGAATTGGCGTTACTTTAATGATTCCAGAATAGTTTCTATGGGTAGTCCAGTATTGCATACCGGGATGTCTTGGCACATAAAGCCAGACAAAGAAATCGCATCCAGCCGCTTCGGTGACTTGTTGAATAATCTGAAGCAAGGACATGCTTTCGCCAGATATTCTAAAGTCGTCTGGTAAAACTCCGGGCGCTGGTGGGTTTGGATTATAGTAAGCGCTAAGGTTATATAATTCGCTTAAATCAACAGCATATCTATGTATGTTGTATGGTAACTGCGTGCTAAGATTTTTCTGCAATCCAAATGGTGGGTTTTCTGAACCTCCTAACCCTAGCTGTCTAACGTCTTCATTGTAATAAAGAGGGCCACCAAAAGGTTCCATTGCGTTTATATAGTTTTTATTTGTACCGCTAATTAAAAAGTCTATTGCCGGTAAAATACCCCTCCAACTATTTGCCCCGTACTCATTTGTAATTGAGCCTGCGCTTGGGGCAAACCACTGCATTCCACCTTCTGTTTTTCCCGACTGTTGAAATCTATGATTTTCATAATAACCGTATACATTTATTATGTTGTAATACCCATTCCAGCCCTCATCAAAAACCCTAGTAGAGTCAATATTAAAATGACCATCAGCAGGAGCGGTTCTGCCAGCGTAGCCATCTAATAGAACCTTGGTGTTTTCTAAAATTTGTCTTGGATCAGTAATTGATACACTATAGGTTTCTCCAGAAGAACCCCAAGCTCTTTCGTACTTAGTTAGTATGCCGGGGAAACTGAAAACAGGCTCGCAGTATCTATATGTAGCTCCAGTACAACCAGCGTTTAAGGTAAAGCCATCATAGTAGTTAAAATAAACTGGAGATCCCGGTGGTGGAAAAAACGGAAGGTCTCCACTTACATCCTGTTTATGTAGTGGGTAAGGAGGGGTTCCACCATAATATGCAATCAAATCTTTAGGAAATGCCTTTTTATCCCAAGGATGATACCCCTCGGTTACAGCGTCTCTACAGCCATTTAAATCCAACCATGTATGGTAATTAGCATCGTCTTGAACGAGGTTAAGAGATAGCGAAGAGCTATTGCTATTAAAACCAAGATTAATACTAAAATCCATAATCGACAAACCCATAAAGGTTTGCTGAACGATTGGGTTAGATGGTGGGTATTTATTTGCATCAAATCCGCAGGCCATTTTATATCTCCGTTCCGGGTACGTCCGAGGCTAACCAATCATTGTTAGCTCCAGCCAAGTAATCCGTGGTTGGGAATTGCCAAGGATCGTTTAGTTCATAAACCCAACTAATGTTATAGGTATACGCTCCTGTTTTTGGATCCCAGCTTTCGGTTGGAGCATTTGAGTATGACTTTCTTGTACCTCCCCCACTTTCCTCTAAATACGTATAAGGATTAAAAGAGTTTACAAGTGCAGCAATGCCTTGGGATTGTTGGTAAAGGCCATATTTTTTGGTTCCGGCAGGGCCAACTCCGGGTTTACCATTAACGTACACCATACCAGCAGAAGGTTTTGATTGTGAAATGGTTGTACCCGGAGATCCTGATGATGGATAACCTATATAGTTCGGATTTTTAATCCACCTATAAGTTGACCCTCCTAAACCTATGGAATTGGGTATTTCTTCATTTGTTGCAGGTTTGGTTCCGGCTGTTCCTTCGCAAGTATCTTCATCTCCAATGGTGGGTTGCACTTGATTTTTAGCATCTACACATATTTCTTCTCTATGAACATCTACATTTAATGTAATAGTAAGATCTCTTTGCCATTGCGTTTGAGTTCCTATGGTTTGAAGTACTGGCCCCAATCTTCTACCAAGAACTACATGCTGAGCAGCAACATGACCCGGATAAGTTTCACTTATACTATACATCTCATTACGAACATAAGGAACTATATTTCTTGCTTTTGCTTCGTAACTTAATGAATAAGTAATAGTTCCAGTAGCAATTTGTTGCGCTGATGTTTTAGATGTCGGAATAGGATTGATATTCAAACCTTTATATTCCGGTATGTCTATCATCAAGTTCTGAGCTGTCGTAGCCATAAACGGCAGTATCAAATGGTAATGACGCAGCGCGTTTTCGTATTTACTTACTGGGATATTTTTTGCTGCGTGTTCTCCTTTTCCGTCATCGCTATAATTTTCATCAACGTCGAAAGGTCTAAGGGGATCTCTATCTGGATTGAGTGTTTTTCCAACACCAGTTGTGCCACCCTCACTCCACATGTCGGCATTATCAACAAGTCCAGTAATAGACCCATTGATAGCAACACTTACTAAACCAGTATTGGTATCTTCTGTTATGCTAAAGTCGATGGATTCTAAAGCTCTAATATTTTTTGGAGCAAGCACCCAAGTTTCTGTTACGCTAAAGTTACCACCTCTAACGTCGGCTTGTTGAGTTCTTGAATAATTATATGCTTTATATTGATCTATCTCTTTGTCGTTGGTATTAGTAGGTACTGGTAGATTAAGACCAAACAAATGGATATCATCTGGATCTTTGGGTTGTTCAGCAACCCTACTATCACCAGTTGGTGGTTGATTCTTACCCGAAGAGTTTTCATCGGTCTCGTATTCAGTTCCACCTTTGCGTTTAGCAAGTGAGCTGTCTGTACCAAAAATATAGTTTTGACCATAAGTAATTTTCTCATAAATGAAACCCCTTGCTTGTTGCCAAGCTCGTCCATTATGGGCATACTTTTGATCGAATCTATTTCCAGTGGCATCACCAAAACCTTCTAGACCCTCGGCTTTGTTGGTTTCTCTATTCCATTTACTTTTACCCGTAGCACTTGTTGTTCTAGTAAGAGTAAAAGTCTTTCTTTGGTGCATTAGCTGGCCTGCGGTAGCAGCAGCAGCGTCTGGGCCTCTTCCATACATCTTACTACGGTCGTATACCATTGAAGATGCATCACCCTCTGCTATGTCATAAGACTCACTAGCGGATGAAATCAACCACCCTCTATATCCTTGATTATCATCCTGACTTCCGGCTTCCCAATCATCACGATCAAGCATCTGACCATCTGGGCCAAGCAGATAGTCAGCAGTTAGGTTAATAGTATAGTCAATGATATTTGGATTTCCGGGTGCATGTCCGGGCAGGTCAAGACTTTCAAATTTAACAAATGCAATAAAACCACCTTCTCCATCTTCAGATGGTGGAATAATTTCAATCCTTAACCCTTCATTTTCTTTAGAGAATAAGTTTGATAGTAATTTTTGCTTAAATTGTAACGCTTTGTACCACTTATCTGCACCTATTATTTCGGTTTCATCTTCAGCAGCATCATACGTTCCATGAAGAGGGTACTTTTCAGTGGTTCCATTTCTAACAGGATTTGTTGACCCACTCCACCAACCACTTTCTGTTTGGCTTCTTGCGTGATCCGTACCTTCGTGAAATGGAGAACCCATTGTTGCAAGAAGCTTGCCTGTTAATGTTATTGAGTAGCTAGAACCTACAATTTCACCATCACCCTGTTTTTGATAACTTTTACTTAAGTTAACAAATGGTGCTGGCTCTAGATATCTATATTTGTTATCTCTGTCTATAAATCTTACAGGCATTATTGATACCCTCTTGTGGTAAGTGTTGTTGTGTTTGTTCCAGAACCTAAAGTGTTTGGAATTACAAAATTTGTTGATGTCGTACTTGTTGAACCCAAGAACCCATGACCTTGAATATATAGTGGCATATGGCCAGTACCAACTATAGTAGGTATTGCATTTATGCTTGAAGTTCCAAAGTAGGTTTTGTGTTTTACAAATAGGTTCATTATACCACTTCCATTGTAAACATCTGGGCCTACTGTATAAAGCGGTATCGTCTTTACCCCAGATTCATTAACCTCTAGGTATAAAGGTATGTCTGATGCAGGTTTTAAACCCTCAATAAACAAAAGTCTTTTGTCAAAGAATGGCCCGGACATAGTATTCGGCATAGTCAAAATCATTTCACCAGAAGGCAATCCGTGACCTGTACTGGCAAACAGGTACAAATCCATTAGCTTTTGGTCTCTTGGATAAGCTAATTCTGTACCAGCTATTTCCAGAGGAAGCGTTGGAGAAAATGCTGAGACTGGGTCATTTGTTTTAAGGAAAAGGGTTATTCTCTTGTTAAACGTGCCACCCTCGGTGAACAAGTTCATGTCATAGTTAGAAGATACGCCACCCCTTCCAGACATAACAGCCACAGCGCTACGACCCATGTCTGTATGCAAATCATGGTTTAATATCAAGTTCAGAGCTTGGTCGGCAGTGCCAACATCAACGAACATACTCATAGTGGTGCTTGAGGGTATTGGTGAAGCACCGAATGAATGTAGGGTTAGGCTTCTATCGCCTGTAGTAAGAGATACAAGATTTCCGTCGATGTCTAAAGCACCGTGACCCTTAACGACCCCTTTTTCCATTAAACCTTGAATCGTATTGAATGAAGCTATGGTGTCATAGCTAGTAAAGTTTACCTTACTAGAAAACACCTTGAAGTGAGCGTCATAGGGTAAAGTAGTTTTAGGATACTTAACAACAAGCTCCACTTGGTGGTCATCAAAATCCTGTCTAAAATCTTTAGACCCACCTACATAATGCTGTGAGTGCTTGAGTGGATGGGTAAATTGTATTAGTCTTTTTGAACCAGAAGGAACCGATATGCCTGAAGCGTGCCACATCAGGTTTCTATCGTCTGAATACTTGTCTTTGTGAACTAATCTTGCAGATAAATCAGCACCACTTGGATGATTAGTAAGATGCTCAACCCAAACATCAACAGACAAGTCCTGCAATGAATAAAATCTGGTTGGAATTTCTGTTAGATCAAAAGTTAGTACTGATGATATTGCGAGGTTTTCTTGTCCCCATAGTTCTCTATCAAAAGCGCCACCTCTTGCTCCAGTTGGGTTGAGATCGCCCACAACCCCAGAGTCCACAACGAATTCAACGTAGTTAGTATTAAGGGCATCTAAACCGGAATCTCCAAAAGACGTACCAGATAACCCACTATCGCCGGTTGGGGTAACATTCGCATTAAAAATAAGATCGGTGACATTAAATGTGTTGTCACTAAATTTCTTAATATTTTCTGGCTCAAAACTTTGAGAGCTAACACCTGCTTCATCAACCCAGCCCGTGAAACCTCTTTCTGCTAGACCAAATTCTCTTTTTCCTAAAACAACATTACTATTTGAGCCTCTCTGTTTGTCTCTAATAAACGCATGAGACTCGCCTTCTTGTTTGCCGTTAACATATATTTTTAGTTTTGAGTCTCCAGATGCATAGACCCCGATTATGTGCGCTGGATGTTGATAGTCTTCAAAATTCTTATTTGACGTAGCGTATACGGCATTGTTTACACCAGACACGACATGGTCGGATCTTATGTAGTATTTGCCAGCATAGTCACAACCAAGAATAAATTGTGCTGGATCTTCTCTATGCTGAGCGATTATTACCGTTCCAGTAATATCACCACTAGGAACAACCTTAGCGTAAACCGAATAGCCCGGACTTCCAGTTAAATCAACACCACTTCCAGCGCTAACAAAAGATCTTTTGGATAAGAATAAAGCTCTTTGCTGTGGTGCTTGTTGGCCTAAGCTGTTATTTAAAGTTCCAGCTTTAGCCCATTCTGCATAACCTACATTGTTACCAACACCTCCCGCACTTGCGGAAGTGGTTCCACCAACACAGTTCGTGGAAACCATGTCCATTGGGTAACTACCAGCGTAGGTTGGGTTGGTTCCCTCACAACCACACCCCGGCTTGCCACCGTCTGCACACATGTCGCTCATTAATTCCCATTCAGATCCGTCCCACACCCACATACAGCCGCCTTCGCCAACACCGTCAGCGCAGGTGCCACCTTCAGATTCGTCTCCCCCACCAGACGATTTTTGAGTTATGATAACTTGTGGAACGCCAGCATGTAGACCACTACCCTCTAGAGGGAAAAATGCTTGGTCGAATTTATTTAGAAAAGTCTTGTTATACCCGCCACGCCAATAGCCATATTCCCTATTGGTTCCGCTAGGTATTACACTTCTGGATGTGTTAAGCTCTACACCACCCATCATTACAAGACCGATGGAGTTAGTTTCTCCCGATTTATGTAAAGAGCCTCTAGTGTGGGCTACAGAGGCGAGGGTAGCAACTCCGTTTCTACCAAAGTAAGCCTTTGACGCTAATGTAGCCTTTGCTTCATAAGTTGGCATGTCCTAACCTTTTTATATGCTCCCAGATTCATTGTTGTCACTTCCGGGGATATCGTTTGTTCCACCTTCATTAACCCAATCTGGTCTTGTTTTTACATTATTGTTTTTTAGTCCTTGGGTAATAAAGTTATTAATACCCTTGCTTACTTGTTGTGAGGCATACTTTCCTAGAGAGTCTTTTGCGCCCTTTAGGAAATCTGCACCATTCATATTAACGTTTACATCTATAGTACCACCAACTTCGACAGAAAGCGCATTGCCCATAACTCCACCAAGCTCTTCTGTGGCTTTTGAGAACTTTGCGATAGTGTCATCTAGACCCGCCGTGCCAGAACCGCTAGCCATAGCATTGAGTTGTGCTTTAGCCTTGTCAGCCCCCGTCATGGGTCGCGACATGCCACCATCAGCAGGTGTTGCTTTAGCGGCGGCTTCTTCATTAGAAGTTAGTAGTGAGTTTGCTTCCTCTGACATGGCTACGCCACCAGCACCACCCGTCAACTCTGATAATATAGCCTGTAGTAATACTTCGCAGTGAATATCATGCGTGTATAAACTACCTTGCGTTAAAGCGTGTGTAGCAAGGCTATCTAAACTATTTGCCGCAAGCTGTGTGTTTTCTTCAACAGGTTTGATAGTCTCTGCACTAGCAAGACCCTTAGCTGCTACATCTTGGAATTTAGCTTTTGTTTCCCCTTCTCTAACACTTTTCTCTATAGCGGCGGCTGCTTTTTCTGTCTCTGCTTGTTTGATTTGTGCTTCAGCCGCTAGTATTTGCTTATCTGCTGCTATTACTGACGCCTCTGCTTCTGCTGCTCTTGTGTCTACATCTGATGCAGATTTAATACCTACTAGTGATCTTTGTTCTTCATCGGTTATGTCAACAGCCCCTGTTTCTGACACGCCAAGACTTGTTCTCATCGCCTTATTATCTTTGATCTGTGTCTTAGAGTTGTCGGCTGTTATTTTCATTTGATCTAACAGGCCGCCAAGAAGGGAAGCGGCATCTGCCTCTGCTGATCCTCCTAAACCTTTCACAACGGATTCTTGCATGTCGAGGAAATCTGATCCTGTACCCATGCCTGATTCGACATATTGCGCTTTTAGGCCAGCTAACATCTTGCCTAGCGCGTTATTTTGATCTTTGGTTAGCTCTGCTATCTCTTCGTTATTACCCCAGCCTTCATCAAGGGCCTCCTCCATGTTCGCCCGAAGGTCTTCACCCGTCATACCAAAGGCATCGCCCATGCTTAGACCACCAAAATTATCTTTATCATCATTGTCGTAATCTAATAGAGCAGCAAAATTGGCAAACTCGCCCGACTCTAACGCGGCTGAACTAGTAGACATGAAGTCTACCTTCTTCTGCGCTTCGTCTTGTGTCTTAGAAGTTAGAGAGCCACTAAGAAGGGCTTTCATTCTTTCGTCAGCAGTTCCTTTGGTTTCGCCTGCTTGGTCTTGGGTAAATTTCTTATATGCTTCCTCTCCTTGACCCATGCCCAATTGTTCTGCGGCTTTTGTAATAATAGCCTTTTGCTCTGCTGCTTTTTCTCCTTTAGCTCCAGCTAAGTTTTTATCTTCTATGGCTGCTTGAGCTGCATCTTCCGCAAGTAAACTTTTAAGATCGGTTAAGAATTTAGCATGAAGGCTTTCTATGTTAGTAGCCATAGCATCTGCTCTCATACCAACTTCTTGACCTATATACTCACCGGCTTTGATTCCAGATTCTTCTATTGCAGACATCTCAGCGTCAATTCTTTTTTCCTCTGCACTTACCTTGGTGATTCCTTCACCGCCAAAGCCAGAGTCTTCAAGCCCCTTGTCAATCATGCCCTCGCCTTCTGCCCCGAAGATATTCGGAAGATAGCCAATGACTGATTTTTGCAATTCGGGAGCAACAGCATCTATACCTTGCTGTTGAGCTATGGCAATAGCGTTAATAAGCTTCTGTGCTGAATCTTTTTCTTCTGCCGTTCCATACTTAGCTGAGATGGCAAGCTCTTTCATCGTTTTTCTCTTGCCCTGAGCTTGACTTAGTTCTTTATTAAGAGCAATCATTCTTTGTTGTGAATTGGCATAAGACTCAAGAACACCCTTAGTGGCATCGTATTCAGCTTGTAATTGCTTGTTCTTTTCTATGAGGTCTTTTTGACTGTCTGCTAGATTTCCGGCGGTTTTCATGTCGTCCGGTGCAACGCCAGCTTGTTCTGCGGCTGTTGCTATTTTTGCATTGCTTGCTTGTAGTTCAGCGCTTATGTTTTTAAATACTGCCCCAACCGCATCTACGCTACCCACACCGCCAGCCGCCGTTAGTTCGTTTTGCCTGTCTTGGCTCATCCCACCAATGCCATTGACTCCCTCAACGGCCATTCTTTGTTTTTCCATAAAGTTCGCTTGGACATCTGCGTTTGATGGGCCTCCAAACGCACTAGTGCTTAATCTCTCTGCCGAGGCATTTTTTTGAGCAAACCTTTGATCTACTAAAGACTGTTGTTTTGAAACATATTCCTGCTCAAGCTTAAGATGTTCCATGTAAGCTTGCGAAAGCATGCCGTTGTGATTGTCCAGCATTTCGGCAGCTTGCTTGAAGGTTTCGTTTACTTCTTTTAAATTCCCTTGAAGCTCTCCAACTAAACCCTCCAGTTTTGCAGGGTCTTTCATTGCTGCCCTAAGTTCCTCATCCGTTTTGCCCTGTAAGCCCTCTGACACTTCTTTTTGAGCTATCGAGCCTTCAAACTTTTTGCCTGTTTCTCTTTCGTAAGCAGCGCCTAGCTGTTTCATGATTTGCCCTGCTGGGCCACCTTCTGATTCTAATCCCCCACCACTACTAGCTAGGGTAACGGCTGAACCTAGATTTCTTTCCAAGAAAGCTCCGGCTTTTGCTTCGTCTGCATACGGACTTAGTCCTCCCGGTGTTTCACCTCCGATATTACCGAGAAGATCAATCATGCTGTCATATCTTTTTATAGATTCTTTATCTTTAGCTCCCGGTCTTACGGCAGCGCTCAAAGAACCCATATTAACAGCACCAGTTGGGCTTGAGATACCCGACAAAACACCACCAAAGGCATTCATTCTTGCACCTAGCTCATCAAAGACGCCTGAAATATTCCTTAATCTTGCAAGTCTTTTTGCTTGTCGTTCTTGTTCCTTGGCATAATTCTCCATTGCGGTTTCGCTCTTAAGCCTTGCCTCTATATCCTTCTCCATTGCGTCAATTTCTTTTTGGGTTACATCACTCCTTCCTTTCATCCCATCAATTAAACTTTTATTATTTCGCCTGAACTCCTCAACGCTTTTTGCTTTACCCTTTTCGGCTTCTAATACTGCCTTGCCTATCTCTGCTTGTTTTTTCTGAGCTGCTATTACATCTTCCATTTTCATGGCGTGGCCAAAGTCTTCTATAGCCGTGTCCATGTCGGATATACTAGCAGCTACGCGTTTAGAATCAGTTAGTCCTTTTGAGTAATTATCCATGGCTTGTCCCATGGATTTAAGCTTAGCGTTGAATTTCGCTTGCTTGATCAGCTTTGCAGCGTTTACCCAAGCGGAAATAGCCCCAATTGCAGCACCAATAACACCACCAGCAATTGCACCGATAAGAGTACCAACAACGGGAATAACACTACCAACAGCCGCTCCAATACCAGCACCAGCAGCACCACCTTTTAATGCTCCACCAGCCGCTGCTTGGGCTTTAATTTTGGTTTCTGAACCAGCAGTACCGCCCTCTCGTTCAAAATCTAACGCTCCAATCTTATCTGTAGCATTTTTTTCAATCGCAGCTCCTAATTTTCCTATAGCCACTTCTGCTATAATAGCAACGGGATTAAGTGCCTTAAGACCCATGGCGGCAAGCTTAGCGCCTTTTGCTGCCTTACCCAATTGCGGGCCAAACTTTTTGGCTACTGCTGCCGCTTTCTTAGAATTCTTCATGTTTGTAGCAGAGCTTTTTGCAAATTTCTTAGCAGCATCACCCGCCGCTTGCCCCTGCGCCTTTAAAGCTTTTCCTGCTGCTTCAGCTTCGTCTGCCATCTTACCAAGCTTGTGATATTCTGCTCTTCCCGCCTTGCCCATTGGGGTTGTACGTTTTGTGACTAATTTTTGCTGCTCCGCTCTGAGTTGGCGAGCTTTGCCAAATTCTTTTCCAGCCGACTTGCCTAAGTTATCCGCACTCCCCTTCATAGCTTCTGCTCTTTTTGCTTGCATCGTAGCTTTTTGGTGGAACTTTCCAGATTTACCTTCTAGTTTTGCTTTTCTGGCTTCAATATCGGCTGCTTTACCTTCATATTTAGTAACGCCTTTATGAAAGATACCTTTATCTCTGAGGTCTTGCACATTACCCATTGTCTGCTTTAAGCCACCACCCATGCCCTGCACGCCTTTACCGACTTTACCAAGCAAGCCACCTTTTTTGGAAAGCTTACCTCCAAAGCTATCAAGGATGCCACCAACTTTACTATTCTTGTCTCCAAGCATGTCAGCAAAGCCACCAAGTTGATCCATGAAACCACTTGCTTCTGCTTGATCCATCATGGAATTAAATCCACCCAGAATCCCTGATGAAGTACTAAGTGTACTAGTCCAGAAGTCCAAGGCATCACCACCCATGCCAAGCTGTTCAGCAAAAGCACCTGCGGCTTGAACATACATAACGTTCTTGGCAGCGCCCATAGTGGCAGCTTCGCCCATTTGGTATAGACCTTGTGTTCCGGCTACTGCACCCTTTCGCAAATCATCAAGAGCCATCGTGGTTCCACGAGAAGCACT
>Ga0098059_1000862_pt1 | contig 16275 bp, 15 predicted proteins | sample 20_taG_FD_92580 | JGI IMG/M metagenome (GOLD analysis project Ga0098059, IMG submission 92580) | Marine viral communities from the Subarctic Pacific Ocean - 20_ETSP_OMZ_AT15318 metaG | ecosystem: Environmental > Aquatic > Marine > Oceanic | place: Subarctic Pacific Ocean | collected 2015-01-19
CCTCCTTCGAGCCAAACCGCTGATAGGTCTGCCCCCGGCTATACCCTGCACGTTTTCCGACATCCTCGCAGGTGAGCGCTGATATTCCACTTTCCGATATGATCCGGTAGGCCGCCGTCAGCAGCTTGCGATCCGCCGTTGCGCGCCGCTCCGCCTGGGATTTTCTGACCACATACATACCGGTCCCCTCCGAGACGCCGTTACGGATGTACCCGCTGGCACCGCCGCCCTGAAGACAGCTGGCTGACATTACGAGTCGCCGCCAAAGCGAAGCACTCCTGCAACAGGAAGTGTTCGCAATGTATGCCCTTAAGCAAACGCGCACTTTCCGCTCGTTAATTCATTGCTGCTCCTTATACGGATTCTCACGGTACTTCCATCTCCCCGGCTTTGCACTATGCAAAAATGACGCATCCGTCATTTTCCGTATATATCGGCCTGCCGCCAGATGCTATTCATGTATGAACCAAGACCTGCGCGTACAGGCTCGCAGGCTGGCGATGCATAGGGAGGAAAACCAAATGAAAGTACGTCTCGTCGATAGTCCGCCAACACAGCCCCGTACGTTCGAAGACCCCGGTGAACTGGCCGACAGGCTGACCCCCGAAGATGTTGAAATCGTCCGGGAAATCTTCAACACACCACTGACCGGCTCCTACAATTGGGATTACGAAAGCGCGAACGTCAAAATCCGGCGGCTCTATGAACTTGGTAAGCGGTTCAATTGGAATGCTGAACTGGACGTCGACTGGGACGTGTATTTCGACAAGTCGGAAGGCCCCTCGCAAGCCGGCCGGAACCCATTCCACGATCACCCGATCTATCTCGCCATGAGCGAGGAACAGCGCAACGAGTATGCCTGGCGCTCCCTGGCACAGGTGCTGTCGCAGTTCCTGCATGGCGAACAAGGGGCAATGATGGTCGCTTCGCAGCTCGTTTCCTGCGCGCCGACCTATGACGCCAAGCTCTACGCCGCCTCGCAGACCTTCGATGAGGCGCGCCATGTGGAAGTGTTCAACAAATACCTGCGCACACGCTGCAATGTCGAATACCCGGTAAATCCCAGCCTCAAATTGCTGCTGGACAAAATCCTGACCGATCCGCGCTGGGACCTGAAATTCATCGGCATGCAGGTTTTGATCGAAGGGCTGGCACTCGCCGCCTTCCAGACGATGTCGCAGACGACGCGCGACCCACTTCTGCGCCAGATCCTGCATCTGGTCATGCGCGACGAAGGCCGGCATGTCGCCTTCGGCGTCAATTACCTGGAAGACTGGATCAAGGCACTGAGCGAAGAAGAAATCGAGGAACGCGCTCAGTTCGCCTATGAGGCCTGTGCCATCATGCGCGAACGGCTGTTCTCCACCGTGGTGGAGGAAGAATTCGGCTTCGACGGCGAGGAAGCCCGCCGTATGTCGATCGACTCAAGTGGCGGACAGGCTTTCCGCAACTTCCTCTTCGAACGGATGATCCCGAACCTGAAACGCGTTGGCCTTCTGACCGAAAGTGTGAAACCGAAATTCGAGGCGCTGGGCGTGCTGCAGTACGAACACGCGGCAACTGACGCCGAGATAGATTGGGCAGCCTTGGAGCGGCCCCTCGAGACAGGACAGATTGATCTTGCTGCAGCGGAATAACCGCGTCTGCCCTTCAGGAGCGCCGGTCCGCTTTTCCCCCAAAAGGTGACCGGTGCTCCTACCGCCCCTCCAGGAGGTGAATCCTTGCATTGAAACGGGACTTTCCGAGTTCCCGTGGCAGGATGCATGGCCGGTTCAGGCAGTCTGGCACCGTCCAGTGTTACCGTCACATTCCGCTTTCTTCGCACAAGTGTCGATGGCTTGGTGTGACTGCCGAGCCGAACTTCTTTCTACGCGATTCAGGCGCTTTTGTTCACCTCGCAAAGAGACCATCACCCCTTTGACGGAATTGCCACAAGGCGTGTGTCACAATCTGGTTCGAGAGAACCAATCGCACCGAATGCCTGACAAGTAGTGGCCGCCCCGGAGCGCCAATGACCGCACGGATGCCCCGCATTCCTATGGGTCCGCACACTTCAAACCAATACACTTTCAGAAGTCTGGCCTCTCACGCAGGACAGTTCCAAAGCATTAGAAATCATCGTGTCGTGGTCACAGCCCGATGCCTCTCCGCGCAAAGGCAATCGTGAATGGTACCAGGATCGTTCCCCAGAACAACATGTTGATCAAAGACCGGAAGATACCCCCATCCTCCTCAAGCGTAATGCCAACCATTCGAATGGCGGTATCCCCTGGCAGTAGGAAAACATAGAGGAAAAACTTCAAAATCTTCATGGAGGCACCCCGGTATCCAGTACGTGCCCCTCATGGAGAGATCACGCCTTCTAAAGGAGATGATCTATATTGGGCTCGGTCGTCCAAATCAATATTTAAAATATATATTTAGACGCTCGCAAGATACCGGCTCGCACACCGGGCCGCCCGGCACCCATATGGAGACCGCCCCTTTATCTGCGACAACCGCCTACTGACGATCTCCGAAATGGTCATTCGTCGTCAATTTCAGAAAAACCCCGATGAAACTCATGGACACGCCATGCAGCCGGCTTCGACCTCAAGAGACCGCGCCTGCCTTGCGACATCACGTCGTTGAACACCCCGGGTTCACAGTCAGACCAGATCGAAGGTTTCACCAGGATCGGGTACACAGACATCGGATTCCCATTTCCCCCCAAGGCTGCGCCGCATCGCTTCAGCAGCAGCAGGCTCACCATGGGTTATAAAAGTACGCTTCGGGCACTCCCTGAATCCATCGGCCCACCCCAACAAGGCGGTTCTGTCCGCATGAGCCGAAAATCCACTGATACTCCGGATATCTGCATTCACAGGCACCCTGTCCCCAAATATATTCACATACGAAGCACCCTCGACCAAACGCCGCCCCAGCGTGCCGCTCGCCTGATAGCCGGCAATCAGCACCGTATTATGTGCTTGTGGTAACCCATGCCGCAAATGGTGAAGAATACGGCCTGCAGTACACATACCACTTGCAGAAAGTATGATCGCGCCCGACCTTATCAGATTGAGACTCATCGAGTCTTCGACTGACTCAGTGAATTTTAGCATGACCGAAGACTTGCCTGCAGCATGCCAATTGGCAAGTTTTCTCGCCTCGGCATCAAACAGATCGAGATGGCGCATGGTCAGCCGCGTGACAGCCTGAGCCATTGGCGAGTCAAGGAAGATGTTGAGATCCTTCAGGTAGCCCTGACAGGTCAGATGCTGAAAATAGTAGATCAGCTCCTGCGACCGGCCGAGCGCAAAGGCCGGAATGATCAAATTGCCCCCCTTCTCCTCCAGCGTATGCCGTGTAATTTCGAGCAGATCGTCCAGGGAAGGCTCAAGCGCCTTGTGGTCCCTGTCTCCATAAGTCGATTCAATTATCAGGTAGTCTGCCGTTTCGATTTCCTGAGGATCGCGAATGATTGGCCGGCCTGGCTGTCCCAGATCCCCGGAGAACACGAGCTTGCGTTCGATGCCTGCCTCTATCACCCAGATTTCGAGTATCGCCGATCCCAGAATATGTCCGGCGTCACGCAACCTGATGCGCACGTTTTCAGCCGGAGAAAATGCCACATCATATTCATGGCCGACAGTTTGACTGATTGCCGTGTCTGCGTCTTCGATTGTATAGAGCGGCGTCACTTGTCCCCTTTGTTTCCTGCGTACTTTCCCGTTGGAACGGTTGGCACGCTCAGCGTCTCGCTCATGAATATTTGCGCTGTCCTTGAGCATGATTTCCAGAAGTTCGGTGGTCGCAGTGCTGGTGTGTATCGGGCCGGAAAATCCGTCTCGGCAGAGCTTTGGCAACAGTCCGCTATGGTCGATATGCGCATGGGTCAGAACAACAAAATCCAGCGACGCCGGATAAAACGGTAACGCTCGGCGGTTCTTCTCGTCAGCCTCCCGCCCTCCCTGAAACATGCCGCAATCAACGAGAAAACGAACGCCATCAGCTTCGACAAGATAGGCTGAGCCGGTCACTTCACCGGCAGCTCCGTGGAATGTCAGCTTCACGTCAATCTTCCTTTCGTATCGCCGGCGCTTTCCTCAGACTGGCGGCGTCTCATTGTAGAACTCGCAGATGACATGAATGGCTTCGGCTGCGGTATCGACGATCCGGAACAGCTCGACATCACCTGGGTCAACGAATCCTTCGTCAACCAGGAACCTGAAATCCACCACACGCTGCCAATAGGATTTGCCAATGAGGATGATCGGAATGGGGCTGATCTTGCCAGTCTGAACAAGGGTCAACACATCGAACACTTCGTCGAGCGTTCCAAAACCTCCAGGGAAGGCAACGAGAGCTTTGGCGCGCAGCAGAAAGTGCATCTTTCGAATGCCGAAATAGCGGAACTGGAAACAGAGTTCGGGAGAGATGTAGGGGTTCGGCAGCTGCTCCATTGGCAGCTGGATATTGAGGCCAATCGAGCGCGCTCCTGCTTCATCTGCACCGCGATTCGCAGCCTCCATGATGCCGGGTCCTCCGCCCGTCACCACAACAAAGTCTGTCCGTCCCTCCGCTTGAAATCTCCGCGATACGATTCCCGAAAATCGCCGGGCTTCCTCATAGTAGGCAGACTGACGTTGCTGGCTTTCCAGATGCTCTTGGGCGGCGGCTGAGCGATCCTCCGGACTCCCGGATGCAAGTACGGCTTCGACTTCTGCCGCAGACCTCACACGCGCACTTCCAAATACGACAACAGTCGACTGAATACCTTCGTCCTGTTGCAGCAGGTCAGGCTTGAGAAATTCCAGTTGCAGGCGGACCGCGCGCAGCGTGTCCCGCTCAAGCAAATCGGGATCCTTCGATGCCAACCGATAGGCCGGGCTCTTAACGAGACGATTGATGCGCCCCTCTGAATCGGACTGAGATTCCGCGTCCAATCTGCCACCTTTTATCACAGACAGTCCTCGCCATTAAGAGAAAGCTACTCACACCAGATCTAATACACTCGTATCATTTTTCAATACACAAATGACATCTGATAAGGATCCTTTGCCGATAATCCGATAGAGACCCAAAATTCTCCCAATGTTGTCTGTACAATAGGTACAATTACCCCTTGAAAGATAATTTGTACATTTGTATTATTTTTATGTGATCAACACCACTCCCGCTTGGGAACGCCAATACGTCATCTTGAAAGTTGCCGCATGAAACGGTTCGTCATTTTCGCTGCAATTTTGTTTGCCCTCCTCATCGCAGGGCGCTTCGTTGTATGGCCGCGCGTCAACCCGGCCGGAAGCGACACCGACGGCGCACTAACGCTCTATGGCAATGTCGAAATCCGTCAGGTGGAACTGGCTTTCCGGGTCCCAGGCCGTCTCGAAGCAGTAAATTTTGAAGAAGGTGATGCAATTTCAGCAGGCGATGAAATTGCGAGTCTGGACACAGCTCCGCTGCGTGATGCCGTCACACAAGCCAGAGCTGAAGCGTCTGTGCGTCAGGCCGAACTGGCACGATTGAAGGCGGGAAGCCGGTCTCAGGAGATCGACAGGGCCCGCGCTCGCGTCGAAGAACTTGAGGCGACGGTTTTGGCAGCCCAGCAAGTATTTGACCGGCAGGCAAACCTGCTCAAACAAGGGTTTGCGACCCAGCAAGTCGTTGATACAGCACGCGCCGCGCTCGACACTGCGGAAAAGCGACTTGTTGCCGGGCAAAAGGAACTGGCACTCGTGCAAATCGGGCCGCGCGCTGAAGAGATCGCTGCAAGCATGGCCGGGGTTGAGGCGGCCGAAGCATCTGTTGCACAAGCTGAATTGAGGCTCGATGACACAATCCTCCGTGCGCCTTCAGATGGGGTTTTGTTGGCACGCGTGCGCGAACCAGGCTCCATCGTCAATGCTGGTATACCCGTGGCAACACTGGCTCTGACCCGGCCGGTTTGGGTACGTGCCTATGTAGATGAAACCGACCTCGGGATCGTCGCTCCCGGCAAACTCGCTCAGGTTTTTACCGATAGCGCGCCGGATCACGTCTATTCGGGACAGGTCGGTTTTGTATCACCTGTTGCAGAATTCACTCCCCGGACTGTTCAGACCCCCGACTTGCGCACCGATCTCGTTTATCAAGTCCGTATCATTGTCGATACGCCAGACAGCGGTTTGCGCCAGGGTATGCCGGCAACCGTGAAGCTCAGCCGATCAGCTCCCGCAGAGTGAGACAGGTGATGCTTGACAAGCCGATCCATCAGTCCCCGGGGCAGCCGTTCGTTCAGATAAGGGAGGTCACCAAACACTTCAGCGCGAAAGGCCCACCAGCGCTGGAGACCGTTACAGGCACGATAGAAACCGGAAAAATCACAGGCCTGGTCGGGCCCGATGGCGCGGGCAAGACAACACTGATCCGCTTACTGACGGGCCTGAGTCGCCCAAGCAAGGGAGACGTGCTCATTGAAGGTGAGGACGCGTACGCATCCCAGCATTATCTACACCAGATGCTTGGCTATATGCCGCAACGTTTTGGCCTGTATGAGGACCTCAGCGTTATGGAAAACCTGGTTTTATTTGCAGACCTCAAAGGCCTGTCAGGGCCCCAGCGAGACGAAACGTTCTCTCACCTTCTGAAGTTTACCGATCTGGCCCGTTTTACCGAACGTCTGGCCGGAGCCTTATCCGGAGGGATGAAGCAGAAACTTGGCCTCGCCTGCGCCCTGCTCACACGTCCGCGACTGCTTTTGCTTGATGAGCCTTCCGTGGGCGTCGATCCGATATCACGCCGGGAGCTGTGGTCCATGGTAAGCAAGCTTGTTGATAAAAGCATGGCAGTCGTTTGGGCGACAGCCTACCTCGACGAGGCTGAAAAATGCGACAAAGTCCTGCTACTCAGTGATGGGAAGCTGTTGTACTCCGGCTCGCCCGCCAACTTGACGGACACCATGACAGGCCGTGTCTACCTGGCCCGTTTGCCGCAGGCAAAGCGGCGTGAGACAATCGCACCGCTACTGGCAGACGCGTCGGTCGCCGACGCGATCCTGCATGGAGATGCTATACGTCTGCTGACACAGAAGAGTGCAGATCTTGCGCATATACAGGGTCTCGTCGACGGAGAGCTGGTTCCTGCCGCGCCGCGCTTCGAGGATGCCTTTGTCGACCGGTTAGGCGGCGGACCCGACGGGCGTTCGCCCCTGGTTGATGCGATGAAGACCCATACCGATACAGGTGAGGCCGTCGTCGAAGCGCGCGGTCTCACAAAACGCTACGGCAGCTTTGCTGCAGCCTCGAACATCACCTTCAGCCAGAAGCGCGGGGAAATCCTTGGGCTGCTTGGTCCCAATGGCGCGGGCAAATCGACGACGTTCAAAATGCTTTGTGGTCTGACTGCGCCAAGCGAAGGCGAAGGACGGGTTGCCGGGTATGATTTGCGGACCGCAGCAGCCGATGCGCGCGGGCGACTCGGCTATATGGCGCAGAAATTTTCCCTGTATGGGGACATTTCTGTTGCACAAAATCTTTCTTTCTTTGCAGGCGTTTATGGTCTTGGTCGCCTCCGCGCGAAAGAACGAATCGACGCCATGCTCGAAGCCTTTGATCTGACGGCTTATCGAGGCACGACTGCCGGGCAATTGCCGCTTGGCTTCAAGCAGCGCCTTGCGCTCGCTGCCGCGCTCCTGCATGAGCCTGAAGTCCTGTTTCTCGACGAACCAACGTCCGGGGTCGATCCCATTACCCGGCGAGAGTTTTGGTCGCACATCAATACCCTCACCGCGAAAAATGTTGCCGTTCTGGTTACCACCCATTTCATGGAGGAAGCCGAGTATTGTGATCAGATCAACCTGATCTATCGCGGCAAGACGATTGCCGAAGGAACCCCGGATGCACTCAAGGCAAGTTGCCCGAATGAGGACGGATCCGTCGTCACCATGGAAGACGCATTCATTGCGCTCGTGGCACGATCTGAACAGGCAGAGAAAGAGGCCGCTGCATGACTGGGCCGCCTCTTCCCGCGCCCGTCCGGAGGACCCTGTCGCTTGCGCGCAAGGAAACCTTTCAGATCATCCGCGATCCGTCATCCATCCTGATCGCGTTCATTCTGCCTTTGATCCTGCTCTTCTTGTTCGGGTTCGGTATCTCGCTCGATGCCAACTCTATCCGCATTGGTATTGTGGTCCAGGACGGACGCGCCGATGCACGCAGTCTCATACAGGCATTCGAGGCCTCCAGCTATTTTGACGTCGTCACGGCATTTGACCAGGCCGAGCTGGAGCCGGTTTTGGTGTCCGGAAAATTGCGCGGCCTTGTCATCATTCCATCCGACTTCTCCGAGCGCCTGCGTGCGCGCGATCCGACCCCGATTGAAATCCTGACGGATGGGTCTCAACCGAATACAGCGCAGTTTGTCACAAACTATGCACAGGGAGTCTTCGGCGTATGGCAGGCAAGGCTGTTCGGCGACGCTGCTGCTAAACCGTCCGCGGCAATCACGCCGCAACCGCGATTCTGGTTCAACGCCGAACTGACCAGTCGCTACAATCTTGTACCAGGCTCGACGGCCGTCGTGATGACGATCATCGGGACGTTGCTGACCGCACTGGTGATTGCGCGCGAATGGGAACGCGGCACGATGGAGGCTGTGTTGGCCACACCGGTCAGCCGCATAGAATTGTTGTTATCGAAGATCCTGCCCTATTTTCTTCTCGGCATGAGTTCGCTTGTGCTGTGCGCCATTGCAGCGGTCTTTGTATTTGATGTTCCATTCCGGGGATCCGTATTTGCCCTCGTTGCGGTCGCAGCTGCTTTCCTGGTGCCCGCCCTCGGTCAGGGTTTGCTGATTTCTGCCGTGACAAAAAACCAGTTTGTGGCAGCCCAGCTTGCGCTCTTCACTGGCTTCCTTCCCGCAACGCTGCTGTCTGGGTTTATCTTTGAAATCAGCGCCATGCCTTTGCCGATCCGCACCGTCACCACGGTGATCCCGGCACGCTATTTCGTAACGAGCTTGCAAACACTCTTTCTGGCGGGAGATGTCTGGTCCGTGCTCTTGCCTGCGATAACCAGAATGTTGGCTGTCGGAACCTTCTTTCTGACACTCACCTGGCTTGCCACACCGAAGCGGATCACCTGACATGTGGCACCGCATTGTGTCTCTCATCATCAAGGAAATGCTTGCCATCTGGCGCGATCCCAAGGGACGGGCTGTGATTCTGGTTCCACCCCTTCTGCAGCTTGTGATCTTTGCATTCGCGATGACGATGGAAGTCCGCAATCTCGATATCGCTGTTCTCAATCTCGACACCGGGAACCGGGGCAGAGACGTTGAGGCCGGCATTCTTGGCGCATCGCCTTTTGATGACGTAATTCGCTTGCAATCGGTTCGTCAGATCAGGGAAATGATCGACAGTCAGCGCGTCATTGCCGTTGTTCATATTGGCCAGGACTTCACCCGTCGGATAGAGGCCGGCGAGTCGGCAGACGTACAGATCATTCTGGACGGCAGAAAGTCCAATGCGTCGCAGATTGTGAATTCATACCTTTCATCGATTATTTCGCGAGTATCGGCGGCGGCGTATGCGGGACATGAAACGCCTGACGTCTTGCGCGTCCGGCACTGGTTCAATCCCAATCTTGAATATACATGGTTCACACTCCCCGGACTGGTCGCGACCATTACGCTGCTGACCACGATCATTGTGACGGCCCTGTCGGTCGCTCGGGAGCGCGAGCTTGGAACCTTCGACCAGTTGCTGGTCTCCCCGCTCAGGCCGCTCGAGATCGTCGTAGGTAAGTCTGCCCCGGGCCTGATCTTCGGCTATCTGCACGGGACTTTCTTTATCCTTGTTGCAATATTCGGATTCAAAATCCCTTTTGCGGGGTCATTGTTTGCGCTCTATGGGTCGATGTTCTTCTATTTGCTCGCAGTGATCGGAATTGGACTTTTCATCTCGGCGATTTCTGCCACGCAACAACAGGCGATATTGGGCGCATTTGTTTTCGCGTCGCCCGCCGTCCTGCTGTCAGGCTTCATGTCTCCAGTTGAAAACATGCCGGACTGGATGCAACTGGCGACGCAGATAAATCCGCTCCGTCATTTTCTTGTCGTCGCACAGGGCGTCTTCCTGAAAGACCTTCCTCTCTTTGAAGTGGCTCGCAACACATTTCCACTTGTGCTGATAGCAACCATAACGCTTCCGGCATCGGCTTGGCTGCTCAGAAAAAAGGTTTCATGAATGTCCAAACCCGACGACTCCAGAAGCATCGAAACACGCGACCAGCTAGTTCAGGCCGCCATCGAATTATTCGGTCTTGCAGGCTATGATGGAACGTCCACGCGCGCCATTTCAAGCAAGGCAGGCGCATCGCTCGGCGCAATTCCATACCATTTCAAGACCAAGGAAAATCTCTATCTCGCCGCTGCAGAAACAATTGCAGAGCAAGTGTCCAGGAAACTTGGCCCGGTACTCGATGCTTTCGAAACCCAAATCTACAGCGACAAACTTTCCCGCAAACGCGCCATCTCGCTGCTCGAAGAGATATTCACGCCCTTTGTCATGATGCTCGCCAGCAATGATAGTGAAACCTGGGCCCGTTTTACATTACGCGAGCAGGCCGCCCCAACCAAAGCATTTGAGATCCTGTACGCCAGCGATATTGGTCGCTTCTTCCGGGCGGTAGTTCATCTAACGGCAATCGCGAGCGGTGACGACGCTGCGTCCCAAACCGCGCGCATCAGAGGACTGACTCTGGTTGGCCAGGCGCTGGCTTTTCGCGCGGCCAGGGCGCTCTCCCTGCGAACACTTGAACGGGAAGACCTGGGTGCTCAGGAGATAGCCCTGATCACGACCGCTATCCGCGAAAATATCCGTTTACTGCAATATCTGTAACAACCCGCACATCGTGCACTTTCAGATCTTGGTAGATTCTCGGTCTACCTCCTGGGTCTCGTAGGCTTCGGACAATGAGAATCCAGGCCAGGGTTTCGGCCACACAATCGGATAGTCTTTCGAGAAGAGCTTCTCGCCATCCCTGAGATGGCCGCTCAACCCAATCTGCCGGATGGCTCCGGGACGATCCAGATACCGCACCATATCCCCGCAATATCTGAAAGAGACTGCCCTGCGCCATGTGTCCGACGGATTCCCTCCCGCGCCATGAACGGTCATGACGTGATGTATGATCACATCGCCCGGCTGGACGTTGAAGGAAATGATGTCATACTTGCTTGGATCCGCCTCAATGTCCGGACACCGCTTTTCTGGCGAGGACGCCATCGGTGTCTGCGATATGAAGACATTGGGCGCGTAGGTCTCGCCCCATTTGTGCGACCCACGAACATATTGCATCGTTCCGTTATTACAGCTCACGGGGTCCAGAGGGATCCAGATGATGACGCACTGCTCGCCCTCAATCTGGAAATAGGCAAGGTCCTGGTGGAAGGCCGTCTTCTGGCGCGTATGCGGCGCTTTCACGAAGGTCGTGTCTTCCCAGAAACTGAGATAGTTCGCGCCAAGCAGCTCAGTTGCAATTCCGGGCAGGCCTGAGTCGAAGGCCACTTTGCGCACGCCTTTGTCCCACTTCCAGGCCGCAACATCATAGAAGAAGAGTCCTTCTCCTTTTCCTTCACCCTCTTCCACAAGCGGCCGGGCTTCCACGTCACCACGTACCAAGTCCTTCATCGCCTGCATGTCGAACCGGTTCGCGGCACCAGTTTCGACTGGCTCGGATTTGTTCCATACCTGCCGGGCGAGCGCCTCGAAGTCATAACCGGTTACAGACTTTCCCAGCTGGTCCATCTGCTGGCGCACGGCCTTTCGGAGGTGTTCGACTTCGTCCGGGCTCAGGACATTCCTCAGACACACGACGCCGTCGCGTTCGAAAGTCTCGATATCCCCCGCGGAAACGGTTTCAGATCGCCCCTGTTTCATGCCGAGGCCCTAAGCTTTGGTGCGAGGTATTCCGCAACAATCGCTTCTGCGTCCCGGTACCGGTCCATCTGGCGGTCGAGCGTCGCTTTGTCGATCTTGGATACCGCCGGAATCCACGCCCAGTCATCCCCATCCCTTCGCGGGAGCCCGAGCGGCTCGGTCGACCACACTCGCTGGACGAGGTTGTAGAATTTCTGATGGGTGAGCCAACTGAGGCGCGACACACCGTGATCGAGGCACCAGACGGTGAGCCCCAGCCCCAGGCGGCATCTCGTCCGGAAATCCTCGACCGGATCCCGCATTTGCTTCCGGTCCGTCACGAAGCGGGAACATTCCCAGACATCCGCGCCGACCGGATAGGGCTGCAGGTCGCAATAGTCTGCAAAGAGTTTGCTCAGCATGTGCGGCCGGGTCGTCGGATTGAGCCGGGAGGATGCGAGCACCTTTCCATCCCGGGAGAGGACCAGGACGTAAACGGTTGCATCCGTATCGAACTGGTCCATGTCATATCCCTCCCGGATGCCGGGGATATGCCAACCCCATTCTTCAACGACGATCCGATAGCGCATCTCATGCATCGCATGGATGAGGTCGCGGTGCGCGTCGCGATTGTCTGGCGTGATGATCTTGAACATGGAGCCTCCGGCCGTGCCTAATTGCAGGCGGAGGATGGCGCGGTGCTACCTCACCGTCATGTCCACATAAGGGGGCTTGTCAGGGAAAGATCTGGCCATGCGCGATGGCCGAGGAGACCAGGTGCGCGCGATTGACAGCGTCCAGTTTCCGGCAGGCCCGCTGCAGCGTTTTCTTCACGGTGTCTTCCCGAATCCCCAGAATATGCGCAATCTCCCAGTTCGACTTGCCCGCCGCGGCGAACTGTACGCATTCGGCTTCCCGCGGCGAAAGCTCAGCGAGCTTCTGGTAGGGAAACGGCCCCATGAGTTCTTCCAGATGGTAATAGGCTGTCTGGCAGACGATTTCGAGTTCAGCGATGTGGGTTCGCGACAAATCCGGCATCTTGTCACCGCCGAGCGAAACGCCGCCCGATATGCTGTCAAGCGCGTGCATCGGAAACATCATGCCATCCGTGATGCCATAATCATGCACCATGTCGACGACCATGCGCCCGATCCGTGATGCATGCGCATGCGCCTCAGCCCAGCTGAACGGACGTTTCGACTTGATCGCGCAAAGCGCGATCGGATCATGAAGGATGGCGAGACGGCTGAGCCGCCTCGCCTTCAATTCTTCGGGCCAGTTCGACAGGTAAAGAATATCCTTGAGCGGAACATTGAGCGGATTGACAAGCTGGCCGAGATAGACCCGGCTGAATCCATACGTCTCGCTGAATCGGGCAAGGCACTCGATGGCATCCTTGCCCGTAGTCGTCGCCTGTATGGCGCGGATGGCTTCCAGAACCACTGCGCCATCATAATTGCTCATGGCCTGCCGTCTCCCAATACTTACCGTACCGGCATTGCCGGCACCTGTTTGACGTCTCTGCCCGTCCGGTCGGCCACCCCGAACGCGCTGTTTGATTTGCTTGTCTTTCTCGGCATCCACTCGATGCGCCGAAACACACCTACTACTTATTATTGTTTTTTTACACCTTATGGTTTAATGTTTTATTGCACGGGTTGTTAAGGACTGCCCGTCCTGCCTCGCTACCACGCATCATCATCGAGCGCCTGATCATGCCTGAATCCCCCGACAGAGACATTGCTGACGCGCGTGCGCGCTTCCGACGCGGCGAGGCAGACGCAGCTGGCAAAACGTTTGAGCGGGTTCTCGCAAGTGACCCCTGCAATGTGGCGGCGCTGCACGGCCTTGGTCTTTGCCTGCACGCGAGTGGCAGGCGGGACCGGGCAATCAATACCTTCCAACAGGCTGTCGCGCTTGATCCGTCCGCCTGGACATCCTGGCAGTCGATCGCAGACCTGACGCCCGACGAGACAGAAAGGCGCCTCGCCATCGATCAGGCGGCAGATATTCTCTTGGCCGCCAGCCAGGCCGGTCCCCCGTCACCCAGGATAATCCGGACCGCTGTCCGCGCGCTGGTTTGCGCTGGGCGCAGCCAGCAAGCGCTTCGGCTGCTTCATGAGCAATCATGCCACTTCGACGATGAGGCACAGGCCCACGTCCTGCTGGCGGGCACTTACTACTCCCTCGGGCAGTTTGAAGCCGCCACACATCATCAATATCTTGCCCTGCCGCAGGCGCCTGCCGTGCCGCCGACTTCCGGCAAGTCCTGCTTCGAACCAAGCCATGCCATGAGCGCGCTCCTGGAACTTTACTCCCTGCTCGAAGCGGGAGGTTTCAGGCCTTTCCTCGTCGCAGGAACACTGCTTGGCCTTGTCCGGTCCGGCAATCTAATCGTACACGATCGCGACATAGATATCGGTCTCGTGCGCGGTGATAATGGTGCCAGGGACCCAGTCGACTTCATCCGGACCCATCCGGCGCTCCTTCTCCCGCATTCGGCAAGACCGGGCGACCGGTATGTCGGCCTGATCGTGGACGGGATCGCCGCCGACATTTTCGTGTTCGACCAGACGCCTTCCGGCATGGTGTGCGGCTTTTCGGACATGCCAGGCGACATCCAGTGGTGCCATACACCATTCCGGCTCCGGAGAATGCGGCTGGGCGGGTACAATTTCCATATCCCCGATCCCACAGAGACCTATCTCGCTGAATGTTATGGCCCGGACTGGCGCGTGCCCGACGACGGCTTTGCTTCGGCCCTCAGCTCCCCGGCGCTTCACGGCACCAGCCCACATGCCATTGCCTATCTCGCCCTCGTGCGGGCACGCACTTGCCGGCTCGCCGGGAACCCGGAAAAAGCGGAAGCGCTCCTGCAGAAATTACCGCAGTTGGGAGCAGCCGGGGCAAGGTCCACCACCTGCACGATTGGCCAGACCACACCTGCCATCAATCGACAGGCCAGATAACCAGGGCATCGCCCTGGCAATCAAGCGACGCATCCCGCCTTCTTTATCCGGAGGAAGGCATCCACAAGCTTTTGCTCAACACCTTGTTTTTATTTATTTTTTCATATTCCCCTGCGTTGACTCAACTCTTTTTTGATTCCATATTCTATCTGCCGTTGTTTTTGACGGCGTTCAGATGGAAAGGAAAAGACGATGACCCCGACGAATGAAAGAAATCAGCCTCAGGACGAATTCGAGCCGATCGAACTCGGTTCCGTTTCTTCGGAAACCAAGGGTGAGGTTGCTGGCCGCGCCGAACTCTCCGGTTCGCAGAATTCACGCCCGGAAATCGGCTAAAAACCGCCCTTGAAAGAACGATGAGGGCGCAAGTACGCGCCCTCATTTTTCCGTTCCGCTGTTACCTGCGGGCTTGATGGAGCAACTCCCCAATGTCAGCTTTTAGCCTCACTCCGGACATCTATTTCTGCGCTTCCGACGGTGCGTATATCTTTCTCGATGCCCGCACGGATCGCTATTTCGCCTATACCGCTGATACGGCGCGGCTGTTCTCGGAGATCATTTCTACAGACCGGACCGAACAGCTCTCTCAGAATGCAGAGCGATTGACGGACCATCTCCTGCGCAGTGGCGTACTCCTGCGCCCCGCTGCAAAAGCCCAGCCATTGAAGGCCTGCACCGCGGCCCGCCCCGAAACTTCCCGCTTCGAACAAGCCTGCCTGCTCGCCGCCGATGCGAAATCTTCCGATTGGTCACACATGTTGACGGCACTTGTCCGCAGCTGGTCTCTCAAACGAACGCATTCCCTGCGCGGTGTCATTTCAGGCGCACGCCGCTGGAAGGAGAATGTACCGTCAGGACACGCAAGAACGCTGGATGACGTGACCGGTTTGACGGCACAATTTCTAGCACTCGCCCCCTTCCTGTTCACGACAAAGGATGCCTGCCTCTTCCGCAGTCTCTTCCTGATGCGGTTCCTGGCGGGCCACGGGATCGCGGTAACCTGGACATTCGGCGTACGCCTCGCTCCCTTCGGAGCGCATTGCTGGGTCGAATATGAAGGCGCAGTACTCAACGACCATCTCGAACATGTCGGCGGGTTCGCGCCCATCCTGGCTATCTGAGGAGATCAGGGATGCCGGCTGCCTTCTTCGCCATGAGCTGGAACCCGGGAGAAGACGAGGCCGAACAGCACGCAGCCCGGATCCGGACGCGCATGCTGGAGGCACCAGCGCCGCCAATCCTCTTGGAGACAGCCGGCTTCCTGCTTGCAGACCTGAGCCGGCCTGTCACCGCCGACTCGCCCTTAATCGAGATCCGCCGCACAGATGGCCAGTTTGGCGGGGCCATTTTCGGCACGCTTTTTCCGCGGAACGGTTACCTGCGCTTGACGGAGCTCCGTCACGCCGCAGCCACATCGCTGCTCGA
>Ga0098059_1000863_pt1 | contig 16245 bp, 21 predicted proteins | sample 20_taG_FD_92580 | JGI IMG/M metagenome (GOLD analysis project Ga0098059, IMG submission 92580) | Marine viral communities from the Subarctic Pacific Ocean - 20_ETSP_OMZ_AT15318 metaG | ecosystem: Environmental > Aquatic > Marine > Oceanic | place: Subarctic Pacific Ocean | collected 2015-01-19
AGTACCCGAGATCCGCTTCGATGCAACCCGTGCCCGGCGCACGCCACATCGATCATCGCATCGCGGTCGCTGGCATGCTCGAATCAAGATCGGCTGATATTTTCAGGCGCCCAAGTTCCTAGAGCGGGAACTGGCCGAAGCTCGCCGCGGCATCGAGGCTCAGCAGAAGGAACTGGATGCCTTGCGGCTGACGGCATCCGAGCATCAGGCGCTGCAAGGGCGGTGGGCCGAAGACGCGCAGGCCCTGGAGATTGTGCGGGTCGAGTTGACCAGCACTCGCGCCGAAGCAATCAAGGAACGGGAACGTCGCGAGCAGGCCGAAGCCGATGCCTTGCGTGCCGGCGTGCGTATGGAAACACTGGAGCAGCTACTGGCGCAGCTGAAACCCGATCAGGCCGTTGCCGACACGACCTCGGGCAGAAGGGAGCGGGGTCGTGGATAGCCCCCGATTAGGCGCCGTTTTTATCCCGCAACCCCATGATTCCAAAAATGAAATCGGATCCTATGGGGCATTTTTACACGTATCTCGGCTGAACCCCCCTTGCGGGTGCAACCGCAAAGTCAAGGTCCAACGCAGCCGCAGACCCATGACCAGAATGGGCACGAACGCTCGCCAGCGCCCGTTGACAGTGCGCAAATGCTGCGTGATCGCAGCTTTTCGGATGGATATGTTTCGCCGCATGGCCCGACCGTGATTGCCGCCGGGCCAGGCGCTTCCGCGACGCGCGTCCAGCCAAAAGCGATGGCGCCTTCCAAACGCGCGCCCTCGACCGATCGCGAATGGATCTATGTGCACAGCAGCAGTTGCGATGGCCTGCGCAGCCGGCGCCGCGCCATCGTGCAGGCACTCGACACACTGCGGGACTCACTGCCGGTTTGGCGCCAGGACCAGCTTCATGCCGAACACCGCGAAAACCTCGAGCGCGAGCGCTTGGGTCTCTGTCGCTGAGCGCGGGGACATCGGCAAGCTCAGCGGTCGATCTTTACAATCCATAATGTATATCGTGGAAAGACCGCGCCAAGTCATTGATTTCTGAGCCGCGCCGGCCTCGTTCGGGTGCCCTATTCCGAAGATTCCGAGCACGGCCGCCAGAATCACCGGCGCGGTTACCTGTCCGATCCGCTCCCGCCATTGCCGCGCCTTTGGGATGTCGCCCCGTCGTTCGGCCGCGGCCGCCTCAGATGCAGCAACGACGACCCACCAAGGCACGCCGATAAAGTCCGCCAGCGCGGCCGCTTGTTCGGGCGTGGGCGTTCGAACGCCTGACTTCCATTCCGCAATTCTTCCACTTACTACGCCGATCTGTCGCGCTGTTGCAGCGTCTGACCCGGTTAAATTCTTAGCGTTTTCAATTACTTCGGTGATGTTCATGTTTTGACCTGTTGACATTCCCAAAGTGGGAATATGTAATCACTCCCAATTCGGGAGCCTGCTGCTATGCCTTCAAAATGCTACGCCTCAAACACCCCACGATCACCCAAAAAGGTGACCGTCAGCGTAAAAAAAACCGGCGCAGCCTTTCAGGGCATTGTCAAGTCTGCCTCGTTCATCATCTGGCAATCACCCATCACCGGCAGCCGCGAACGTGCGAAAAGCATGGCCGCCGACCACGCCGACATCATCCGCTCAGTCTCCTGACATGATCGCCTTCCCAGCCATCGTCAACGACCCGTTTCACTGTGCGGAGTGCGGCTGCTCTCTGATGGACGACGAGCTACACCGTCAGGTCTGCGAGTGGTGCGATATCGCCAACGACGATTACGGCGAACCCGGCGACTTCGAGCCGTTTGAATGACCGCCCTCGATCGCCAATGGTCCACCGCTCGCGTCTTGTTCCTTCGCCCCGGCGCCCGCAAACCTTCTCGCGGGCTTTGGGCGTGGTGGTCTGACGAACGCCTGCACTGGCTCTGCCATATCGCCGGCGAAGGGATGCGGCCCCATGCGTTCACCATCAGCCGTCAGGGGTTCTGGCGCTCCCACCTCTGCGCCCGCGCTTGGTTGCAGCACTACCGCGCGCGCCCCGTCCCCGGTCTGTGGGACGGTCGGCCCGATGCCGTCCTTGCGCTCCCCACCTCCGGCGATCAATTCGACCTTTTCGCGGTGCTGGCATGACCACCACCCCGGCCAGCTTTGGCCTTTCAGCGGCGCAGCCGCTGGGGCTTGTCAATATTTCAACAAGTGGACCGGACGTTGTTGCTTTGCCCGCATTGCGGGCCTTGAAGGTGGACCACGCCACGATCTGCGCCTACGCCGCTCGGCGTGTGGACGCGGTCGCTCCGGCACTCGCGCAGCACGTCGCCGCCGACCTGGTTGTGAACACCGAGCTGGCCCGGTTGCGCCGCATGAAGCGCCGCGTCTGCAAGGCCGCGAACATCCACGACCTGAGCGACACCACCGGCTTGCGCGCCGCCATGATCACGCTCACCTATCGGCCCGGTGTCGAGTGGTCGCCCCGGCAAATATCGGATTGCCTGCGCCTCTGCCGGAAGTGGTGCAAGCGTCGCGGCTTCACGTTCCGCTACGTGTGGACCGCCGAACTTCAATCACGCGGCGCCGTTCATTACCACCTGGTTGGCTGGTTCCCCGACAGCGGTTCCCATCGCCCGCCCTTTTTCGACAAGCGCCAATGGTGGCCGCACGGCATGTCTCAGGCTGAATGGGCACGCAACGCAGTCGGCTACATTGTCAAGTACGCGAGCAAAATCGCCAGCAAAGATCGCCTGCCCCAAGGCGCCCGCATGCATGGTAGCGGCGGCTTCACGAAAGACGAACGCGCTCACCTCAAACACCACGGGTTGCCCACGTGGCTGCGTGATCGCGCATACGCCGGCCAGAACATCGAAAAGCTGCCCGGCGGCATCGCCGTTCAGCAATACGCCTGTGGCATTCGCCGCGCCGCGCGGTCACCGTTCATCAAAATCGGCACGCGCTCAGGCTCTGTGCTCCTAATCCGTCGCCCCGAAGGCACCAGACTGAGCGCCGAAACGCTCAAAGGCATCGAATGCAAGACGTTAAGCCATTCCCAACACGCTGCGACGCCGAACCCGAAGGCGACGCCGTCATTCTCAACGTATATGCCCACCTTTTTGAAGCGAGCGTGGAGCTATCAGCCCTCCACGCTCGGCAGCTCGCGGCTGCATTAATCCAAAGTGCTGAAGAAACAGAGGGTTATGACCATGCTTAAAATTGAAGTGGGCAACAGCTACATCAAGAACGTCACCGGCTCAAAAGGCGATAACGCGGGCAAGCAATTCCAGATCCCGATGGTCGAGGCGTACGCGCATCTGCCCGGTGAACGCTATCCCGTCAAGTGTGATTATTCGCTGAGTAAGGGCGAAAACGCGCCCAAGCCGGGGCAATATTTGATCGGCCCCGGTTCGTTTTATGTCGATCAATACGGCTCGCTGGCGATTCGCCGCAGTCTGCATCTGATGCCGGTACCGGGCCAACCTGAGAAGCCGTGAGCGTGGCTACCGCCATCGTCTACACCTGCCCCAGCATCACCAACGCCGAGATTCTCGTTGGTGGCGTTCCAAGATGCGCGGATGGAATCTGGCAGGTCCTCGAAGTCGCCGCACCCGTGAACATGGACGATTTCGACCCCGCTGCTGCCGGGTCTGCGTTTGGTGCCGGGTTTCTCATTCTCGGTACCGGGTTGATTCTGGCCTTCGCCATTCGTTTGATCGTGCGCTTTGTTCGCGACGCGTAGCACCGAGTCCGGCCCGTCGTCGCCCCCTGGGCGGGAACCGGACATCTCAAAGGGGGCGCAATCGTCGGGAGAATTTCGACATGGAAAACCTGAAAAACCGCGCCGCCAAAATCGGCACCGCTGTAATCGCTGCAACCGCGTCACCGCTTGCCCTTGCTCAGACCGATTATTCCAGTTTGACCACTGCGGTTGACTGGTCGGACGTCGGCACGTCCCTCATTGCCGTTGGTGCCGCAATCATCGGCATTTTCGTTGTCATGAAGGGCGTGAAACTCGTGACCCGCATGGTCAAGGGCGCCTAACGGCACCGTCAGGGCCGGGGACATCCTCGGCCCTTTTCTTATGTCCCTCGAACTTATCTATTTTGCGTTTTTCGTCATCGGCGGGGTAATTGCGTGCGCAGCGTTCTGGCCTTACTGATTACGCTTGCATCAACTGCCGCCAACGCCATTGAGCCCAGCGGCTGCCCTTCTGGCGAGATCCGCATGGCCACGACGCAGTCTTTGTCGTCCATTGAAGGCAGCAACTTCCTCACGTGTTTGCAAAACGTGCCCGGCGGAACTGGCAATGCCGGCTCAACGCCCCCGATTTCCATTGCTGAAAAGATAGCGGGGCTGCAAGCGTGTTCGCCGGGAACCACGCCTTCGTTTATCTATACGATCGACCAGCCGTTCGAATACATCAGCGGAACGCAACTGCGGACCGTTCTCGAACGAAAAAGAAAATCCAACGGCACCATCGACCGAGCCGGATCGATAACCATATCTACCCAGTGTTTCCCCGCGCCTCCCCCGCCATCGTGCGACATAGAAAGCCGTGAACGTTTTCAGGCCGTTTTCCCCGATGATCAGCACCCGGAACAACTGTGCGACGGGTCGAATACATGTGAGATGAAAATTGAGCAGCGCCTGTCAGGGTTCGGTACCTCATTGGGCGGCGGGTCAACCGGATTTTCGATTTATCAATATCGAAACACCGGCGCAGCATGTACGACCGGCACACCCAGCGTGTCTGAGCTTGAGGAAGCAGCGGCGATAAACCAGCCAAACGCTGGAAGTCATGAAGTCGAAACGGACGCCGCGCCTCAGCAAACCGATCAAGATGCGACGAAGCAGTGCGGATATATCAATGGCGAGAAGCACTGCTTCCAGCGCAACAACCTGCCGTCCGGCGGGTGCATCACCACGCAGAACGGCAATGCAATCTGCACAACAAGCGCGCCGGAATTGCCACGTGACGCGCAAGGCAATCCGGTGCCGCCCGATGTTGTCATCACGAATAATCAAGCCGACGGCAGCGGCACTCAAGGCGGTGGAACCGGCGCCGGCGATACGCGTAACTATTACACCCAGACGACCATCAACAACAACCTGGCCGCCGGCGGTACCGGTCTCGGCGAAGGTGGCGGGGACGGGGAGGGCGACGGTGACGGCGAGTGCGACCCCGAGACTGAAGAATGTGACGGCGAAGGGGAGGGTGACGGTACCTGCGACCCCGCCATCTACGTTTGTCCCGGCGACGGTACAGCCGGCGAGTTCGGCGAACTTCCAGAGGTTCGGACGATTGCAGAGTCACTGAGCACCTTGACGCAGGCGTTCACCGGCAGCGATTTCGGTAGTGCGGTCTCCGCGTTGTCAAACCTCAATGACGGGTCTGCCGGCGGATGCTCGAACCCATCGTTCACGATCTGGCAAACGACCTTCCAGATTCCTGCGTGTGAGTTCTTCTTTCCCTACGTCGAGTGGCTGCGGGCCATGTTCATCCTCGGCTGGGCCATTGCAGCCGTTCGTGTATTCCTTGAGGCGTAACCATGCAAGCTATCGTTGACACGCTGGTCACGTTCGGACAATGGCTTCTTGACCTGCTCCTGTGGATACCGCGCAAAATCATGGAGGAATTGAGCGACCAAGGCGTGCTGCTCGTCGAGTCGATCCCATGCGCCAATGCGTGCTTTCAGGTCGTCGCGTCTGCGAACACCGTGTTCAGTGGCTCAGGCATCGGCGGGGTTGCGGGGGCGCCTGACGCTCTCGGCGTCGCATTGTCCTGGCTGTCTACATTCCTCTACGTCTCCGGCGTGGTCGTCGGTCTGGAGCTAATCATGTGTGCCCTTCTCGCACGCTTCGCCCTTCGCCGCATCCCGTTAATCGGTTAGCGCTATGTCGATCATCGGATACGCGGGCCTTCCCGGCTCTGGCAAGTCGTACAGCGCCGTCGAGAATGTCGTCATCCCTGCACTTAAAGCGGGGCGCCCCGTCGCTCATAATCTCACCCTCAACGAAGCCTGCTTGACCGCCGTTTGCGGACACGACGTGTCTAGGCTTTTAATTCAGATCCCGATGGATTGCACGGCATCTGAGTTGATCGCAATACCGCCTCCCGGCGCCGTTATCGTTATCGATGAGGTGTGGCGGTATTGGCCTGCCGGCACAAAAGCAAATGAGGTGCCCAAGGACGAGCTGAAATTCTTCAAAGAGCACCGGCACCGGTGCGACGATCAGAACCGAGCGAGTGAGATTGTCATTCTCGATCAGGATTTAGGGACCGGCATTCCCGCCTTTCTCCGGTCGTTGATCGAAACAACCTATCTGCACACCAAACAGACGGCCATCGGCGCAAAAACGCGGTATAGGGTCGAGGTTTATGCGCGCTGCCAGTCGGCGCTAAAACCTCAAAAGACTGCGCTTCTGCGCAAAATGCTGGGCAAATACAAGCCGGAGGTATTCAATTGCTACAGCAGCCACACTCAGGCCGTCAACGTCGGCGAAGCGGGTCTAGAGCAAATGCCGGACGACCGGGCCAACGTCTGGCGTTCGTGGCCCGTCCGGTCGGCCATCGTCGCCTTGTGCGCCTTGCCCTTTCTCTTGTGGTGGGTGTCGTCCAGCTTCTCGGCGCTCGCTTCAACGCCTCAAAAAGCCGCGACTCTAAGCACCCCGACACCCTCGCCGACGTACGCGCCGGCGCCCCGCCTACCACCTCCGACACCGCACCCCGTCGCCCAGGGTGAAAACCGGACAGCGTCGGCGGCAGTTGTGGAGCGAAGCGACCCAACGCCGCCGCCGCTGCCCACCCCGACACCCCTGAGTCGAGAATGGCGCGTTCTCGGGGGCGTAGCACGCAAGGACGGCTCAAAGTCCGTCATCGTCGTTGCAAGTTCGACGGGCCGTCGTTTGCTCTCTCAAGACGATTGTGAAATTGATCATCTCCTGCGGTGGTCGTGCCAGATGGAAGATGGAAGGGCAACGACTTGGTCTGGCGGCGCTACGTCACCGCTCTATGCGGGTCGCCCCGAGGGGTTCGGCGGCTACTAGGTCGCGAAGCGACGGCAGCGAAGCGGAAACGATGGCGCAGCCATCCGCGCACAACCGAGAGCTTCGACAAACCCATAATGTATATTATGTAAAGTCATGATGAACTGGTGAAAAGACTTCTCCGTCTGTCATGACGGCCGTCGCCAATGACGTTCAAGATGAGCGCACCTCACGCCACCCCTGAGAACAAGGAGCGCTTCTGCATGAACACTTACGACATCGCCATTGTGGTGGGCAGCAACCGCCGGGACTCGATCAATCGCAAATTGAGCGAGGCACTGGCCAAGCTGGCCGGGCCATCGATGCAGTGCCGTTGGGTCAAGATTGATGACCTGCCGATGTACAACGCCGATCTGGAGCCGGACCGTCCCGACAGCGTCAACCGCTTCACGTCCGAGGTGGCCCGCGCCGACGCGGTGCTGATCGTCACCCCTGAACACAACCGTTCGCTGCCCGCGGTCCTCAAAAACGCCATTGACTGGGGTTCCAAGCCCATGGAGCACAACGTTTGGCGCAACAAGCCCGCATTCATCACCGGCACCTCGCCCGGCGCCATCGGCACCGCCGTGGGCCAGCAGCACCTGCGGCAGATCCTCGGCATTCTGGGCAGCGTGGTGCTGGGTGGCGAGGCGTATCTGCAGTTCAAACCCGACCTGATCGACGCCGACGGCACGCTCACCAACGACGGCACACGCGCCTTCCTGCAGGGGCATGTGGACCGCTTCGCCGAACTGGTGGCCGCTCTGGCGCGTCGCTGATCGGCGTGCCTGCCGCGTCACCCGCCGAAATGTGCGCTTGTGCCTCGTTCGGCGGTGCGCGTGCTCAACACGCCCACGAGGCGGCGGCCTCCACGTCGATGCCGTAGCGCTCGATGGCCTGCTGACACAGCGCAATATCCACGCATCCCTGCTGCGCCAGCGAGGTGAGCGCGGCGAGCACGATGTGATGACGGTCCACCTCGAAGAAGCGGCGCAGGGCCTCGCGCGTGTCGCTGCGGCCGAAGCCGTCGGTGCCGAGTACGGTGTACGGCGGCTCGATATGGCTGGCGATGAGTTGCGGCAGCGCGCGCAGATAATCGGTGGCGGCGATCACCGGCGCGCCCTGCGGCAGGCACCCGGCAACGTGGCTCTGCCGTGGGGTCTGACCCGGATGCAGACGGTTCCAGCGTTCCACCTCGCGCGCCTCGCGTGCCAGCTCGGTGAAGCTGGTGGCGCTCCAGATTTCGGATTCGATTTGCCAGTCGGTGGCCAGCAGTTCGGCGGCCGCGATCACCTCCAGCAGGATGGTGCCGGAGCCGATCAGCCGCACCTGGCCCCTGGCGTTTTGCGCGGAGCGGCTCGCGTAGCGGTACAGACCCTTGATGAGGTCGGCATCGACGCCCGCAGGCAGCGACGGCTGGGCGTAGTTCTGGTTCATCAGGGTGACGTAATAGAAGACATCTTCCTGACGCTCCAGCATGGCGCGCATGCCGTGATCCAGAATCACCGCAAGCTCGCCGGCGAAGGCCGGATCGTAGGCGCGGCAGTTGGGAATGGTTGCCGCCATCAGGTGGCTGTGCCCGTCCTGGTGCTGCAGACCTTCGCCGCCCAGGGTGGTGCGGCCCGCCGTGGCGCCGAGCAGAAAGCCGCGTGCACGCTGATCGGCCGCTGCCCAGATCAGGTCGCCGATGCGCTGGAAGCCGAACATCGAGTAGTAGATGTAGAACGGCAGCATGGCGATGCCGTGCGCCGAATAGCTGGTGGCCGCCGCCACCCAGGAGCTGAGCGCGCCCGCCTCGGAAATGCCTTCCTCCAGAATCTGGCCGTCCAGCGCCTCGCGGTAGCTGAGGATGGAGTCGATGTCTTCCGGCTCGTAGCACTGGCCCTTGCTGGAATAGATGCCGATCTGCCTGAACAGATTGGCCATGCCGAAGGTACGCGCCTCGTCGGCGACGATGGGCACGATGCGCGGCGCCAGCTGCTTGTCGCGCAGCAGGCCGCCGAGCATGCGCACGAAGGCCATGGTGGTGGACATTTCCTTGCCCTCGGCGGCCAGCGCAAAGCCGGCGTAAGCCTCGCGCGCCGGCACCGCCACCGGCGCCGCCGTGGCGCGCCGCGATGGAATCGAACCTCCCAGGGCCTCGCGCCGGGCGCGCAGGTACTGCATCTCCGGGCTGTCGTCGGCAGGCCGGTAAAAATGCAGCGCTGCGGCGTGTTCGTCGCTCAGCGGCAGGTTGAAACGATTGCGGAAGGCCAGCAGGGCGCCGCGGTCCAGCTTTTTCTGCTGGTGCGTGGTCATCTTGCCCTGGCCGGCCTCACCCATGCCGAATCCCTTCTTGGTCTGCGCCAGAATCACGCTGGGCTTGCCGCTGCATCGAATCGCGGCGGCATAGGCGGCGTGGATCTTGACCAGGTCGTGACCCCCGCGCTTGAGGTGATCGATCTGATCGTCGGTCAGCCCCTGCGCCAACGCGGCCAGTTGCGGATTCTGGCCGAAGAAGTGATCACGGTTGTAGCGGCCGTCCTTGGCGGCAAAGGTCTGGAACTGGCCGTCGACGGTCTCGGAGAAGGCCTTGACCAGCGCACCGTCGGCATCGCGCGCGAACAGCCCGTCCCAGTCCGAGCCCCAGACCAGCTTGATCACGTTCCAGCCGGCGCCGCTGAACAGCGCTTCCAGCTCATCGATGATGCGGCCGTTGCCGCGTACCGGCCCATCGAGCCGCTGCAGATTGCAGTTGACCACCCAGACCAGATTGTCCAGCCCTTCGCGCGCGGCCAGCGTGAGTGCCGACATGGACTCGGGCTCGTCCATCTCGCCGTCGCCGAACACGCCCCAGACGCGGCGTCCGGCGGTGTCCAGGACACCGCGGTGCTTGAGGTAGCGCATGAAGCGCGCCTGGTAGATCGAGCTGATCGGGCCGATGCCCATCGAGCCGGTGGGAAACTGCCAGAAGTCCGGCATCAGCCAGGGATGCGGGTAGCTCGACAGGCCGCGTGCGCCATTGCGCCGGGCGGTGATCTCCTGACGGTAGTGGGCCAGATCGTGCTCGCTCAGGCGCCCTTCCAGAAAGGCGCGGGCGTACACGCCGGGTGCGGAGTGGGGCTGGAAGAACACCACGTCGCCACCGGAATCATCGGTGCGGGCGCGGAAGAAATGATTGAAGCCCACCTCGAACAGATCGGCCGCGCTGGCGTAGCTGGCGATGTGACCGCCCAGCTCACCGTAGGCCGCATTGGCACGCGCCACCATCGCCAGCGCGTTCCAGCGCATGATCGAGGCCAGCCGCTCTTCGATGGCCAGATCACCCGGAAACACCGGCTGCCGGTCGACCGGCACGGTATTCACATAAGGCGTGCCGTGCTGCGGTTGCCAGCCGATGGCGGGGTCGCGGGCGATGGACGACAACAGGTCGAGCATCTCTCGTGCGCGCGCCGGGCCCGCATTGGCGACCAGCGACCGCAGCGCCCCGCACCACTCCTCACGCTCCAGCGCTGCGTCGGTGTCCAGGTCGGCGGCTGCGGTGTTTTTCCGTTTGATCATGGCGTCTCCTCACGCTGCTGATCGTACGGCAGCGTTCGATGACCGGCGATGCCGACGACCTGATCCGCGTTGCGGTGCCCGACATGGCGGCCCTGGAGTGCCTGGTCATCGAACACCTGTCGGCGATGCCCGAGGTCGCAAAAATCCGCTCCAGCTTTGCGCTCAAACAGGTGCGGTACACAACCGCGTTGCCGTTACGGCAGCACACCGCCGAGCGCTGAAGCCGTCTTGCCCCCGCAAGGCCGCCACTCAAGGCCGCCAGCGACGCTCGAAGGCTTTGAGCACGCGCTCGGCGTACCAGGTTTTGCCGTAGCTGCCGTTGTAGCGCGCCAGCGCCGGAATCAGGGCGTCGCGCTCGCGGTCGAGGTAGTGGCGAAGAATGGTGCAGCCGTAGCGCAGGTTGGTCTGCGGGTTGAACAGGTTGTCATCGGGGCGGCCCAGTTCGTCCAGCCAGAACGGCATCACCTGCATGAACCCCAGCGCCCCGGCACTGGAAATGGCAAACCGGTCGAACAACGATTCCACTTCGATCAGGGCCAGCACCAGCTCGGGTGAAACCTCGGCCCGCTGGGCCTCGGCATGCACCAGCCGCAGAAATTCCAGGCGATCATCATCGTCGGGCATGAACCGCTGCAGACGGCCCGACATGTCCAGCAGCCAGACTTCCGCATCAAACCGGTGGCCGAAGCTGTCGGAGGCTTCCACCGCCTCGATCAGGGCGGCGCGCAAGGCCGGGTCGGGATCGGGCACCCGTGACTGCGCCGTCGCCGCGGCGCTCAGCAGCAGCATCAGCAGCGCCGAACACGCAAGGCGCCCTGCCCCAGCCGCATGACTTCGGGCCGTCACCTGCCTGCGCCCTGCGTCAGGCCGCCGCGATCCGCGCGCGCACGGCCTCGGCAGTGGCCGCCACGCGTTCGGCTTCGGCGAGGTTGCGCGCCTTGAACTCCACCTGGCCGTCGGCCAGCGCCTTGTCGCCGATCACGATTCGGTAGGGAATGCCGATCAACTCGGCATCGGCAAACATCGCCCCGGGACGCTGGCCGCGATCGTCAAGCAGCACGTCCAGCCCCTGCCCCTGCAGCGCGGCATAAAGCGACTCGGTGGTTTCGCGCACCGCGTCGGAGCGGTCCATGCCGATGGGGCAGATCACCACGGTGAACGGCGCCACGCTGGCGGGCCAGACGATGCCCTTGTCGTCGTGCCGCTGTTCGATGATGGCCGCGACCAGCCGCGACACGCCGATGCCGTAGCAGCCCATCCACGGCGTCACCGGCTGGCTGGCCTCGTCGAGCACGCTGAGCCCCATCGCTTCGGTGTACTTGCGGCCCAACTGGAAGATGTGCCCGCCCTCGATGCCGCGATAGAACTTGATGCGCCCCACCCCATCCGGGCTGACATCGCCTTCGACGATGTTGCGCAGGTCGGCCGTTTCCGGCTCAGGGCAATCACGACCCCAATTGACGTTTTGCAGGTGGAAGTCGGTCTGGTTGGCGCCGCAGGTGAAGTCGGCGATGACGGCGGCTGCGTGATCGGCGATCACGGGGATCGGGCTGTTCACCGGCCCCAGATAGCCCACTTCGCAACCGAACAGGGCTTCGACCTTCTCCGGCGCGGCCATGACGAACCCGGCGCCAATCATCGGGTGTTTGGCCGCCTTCACTTCGTTGAGCTGATGATCACCCCGCAGGGCCACCGCGCGCAGTTCACCGGCGGCGGTCTGCACCACCAACAATTTCACCTTGGCGGTCAACGCGGTGTCGAGAAACCGTGCGACCTGCTCACAGGTTTTCTGGCCCGGCGTTGCAACCTGCTGCATCACTGCCGAGGCCGCCGCGCGGGCACCCACCGCCACACAGGGCGCGGCCTCGATGTTGGCGGCAAACGGTCCGCTGTCGGACACCGCCAGCAGGTCTTCGCCCGACCCCGCAAGCACGTGGAATTCTTCCGAGCGGTTGCCGCCGATGTTGCCGGCATCGGCCTGGACGATGCGGTAGTCGATGCCCAGGCGATCGAACACGCGGGTATACGCCTCGCGCATCACCTGATATTCCCGTGCCAGATCGGCTTCATCGATGTGGAACGAGTAGGCGTCTTTCATCAGAAACTCGCGGGCCCGCATCACCCCGAAGCGCGGGCGGCGTTCGTCGCGGAACTTGGTCTGAATCTGGTAGAGGTTCAGCGGCAGTTGCCGGTACGAGCGCACGTCCTGTTTGACGTGGTGGGTGATCACTTCCTCGTGGGTCGGGCCATAGCAGAAGTCGTTGTTGTGACGGTCCTTGATGCGCAACATCTCGCCGCCCATCTGCGCCCAGCGGCCGGACTGTTCCCAAAGCTCAGCGGGCTGGATGGACGGCATCAGCACTTCCACCGCGCCGGCGCGGTTCATCTCTTCACGGACGATGGCGGCCACCTTGTTGAGCACGCGCAGGCCAATCGGCATCCAGGTGTACAGACCACTGCCCAGCTTGCGGATGTAACCGGCGCGCTGCATCAACTGATGCGACACCACCTCGGCGTCGGCGGGGGTTTCTTTGGCGGTGGCCAGTGGAAAGCGGGAAAGGCGCATGGCGGTTTCAGTGAGGTCGTGGGGAACAACAAAAAGGCAGTCAGGAATGGGGCAAGCGCGCGGGCGAAGCCCGGCCGGCGTCACTCGTCTTCGAGGGTCAGGATCAGTTCAACCGGCGAGTGCGGCCCGCGCTGCCAGGCGCGAATTTCCAGCACGCCCTTGGTGTTGAGCGAGATGATCAGATTCAGCCCGGGCGCCGGCAGCTCGTCCTGGGTGGGCACCGCCGGCGCATCGGGCACCGACCACAAGCGCGCCCAGCAGGCTTCGGGCGCGTCGGGCGCCGAGGCACGCCATGCCACCGGCCGGCCATCTCGCGCGGCGACGAAGCCGCGAATCGGCTCCGGCTGGGCAATCTGTGCGCGGTGCAGCAGGTCAATGGCAAGGCGGCGCGGCAGGCGCACGGTCGCGCCCGATCGGGCGCTGGCATCAGCTAGGGTCATGGTGTCCACACACAGGGCATGAAGGGTCTCTGGAGATGGTCATGCGTCGCCATTCCAGACGCTCGGCCGACCAAGTGTGAAGGGTTCCCGCGTCGTCCGCGAGCCCCAGCAGCAGGCGCAGGGTCAGCCAGGCCTGCATCACGCCCACGGTGCCCACCACCGGGCCGGCCACGCCGGCCTCTTCGCAGCGTTCGGCGTCTTCACCTTGCGGCGGGTAGATGCAGGCATAGCAGCCGCCGCGACGATGCGGGTCGAGCACCGCCAACTGCCCTTCAAAGCGAATTGCGGCGGCGCTGATCAGGGGCTTGCGGGCCGCCACGCACGCCGCATTGATGGCGAAGCGCGCCGAAAAGCGGTCGGTGCCGTCCAGCACCACGTCGGCCTCGGCCATACGGGCCATCGCCGCATCAGGCAGCAACGGCGAGACGTTGATCTGTGCATTCAGGGCGGTGAGTTGCGCGGCAGCCGCATCGATCTTGCGCTGGCCAAGGTTGGCCTCGCGGTACAGCACCTGACGTTGCAGATTGCTGGCCTCAAGACGGTCCGGGTCGGCAATCAACAGGCGCCCCACCCCGGCCCCGGCAAGATACGCCGCGCTGGCGCTGCCCAGCCCGCCCATGCCGAACATCAACACGGTGGAATCGGACAGGATGTGCTGGCCATTGATGCCCACCTCGGGCAACACGATCTGCCGTGCATAGCGATGCAGGTCGGTCATGGGCGCAGGCCGGCGGTGGCGCGCGGCTGCCCGCCCAGGTCATGGCGGGTGGTCACCTCGGTGAAGCCGGCTTCGGTCATCAGCGTCTGCACGGCGCTCGCCTGGTCGTAGCCGTGCTCCACCATCAAACGCCCGCCCGCCCGCAGCCGCAGGGCGGCGTGGGCAATGATGCAGCGCAGTGCGTTCAGGCCGTCGTGACCGTCGGTGAGCGCCATGCGGGGCTCGAATCGCAGCGCGTCAAGGTGCGGGTCGCGCGCGGCGATATACGGCGGATTGGCAACGATCAAGTCGTGCTCGGGTCCGTTCATCAGCAGCCATTCGCCAAAATCGGCCTCGACCCAATCGACCTGCGCCCGCAATTGCGCGGCATTGTCGCGGGCCACCGCGAGGGCGTCGGCTGAAAGATCCACGCCGGTCACGTGGGCATCGGGGCGTTCCAGGGTCAGCGCGAGTGCGATCACGCCGCTGCCGGTGCCCAGATCGGCGACCCGCGGCGATGCCAGCGGCTTCAGCCATTCCAGCGCCCACTCCACCAGCAGTTCGGTTTCGGGCCGCGGCACGAGCACCGCCGAATTCACCGCCACGCTGAAGGCCCAGAAGCCTTTTTCGCCCGTGAGGTAGGCCACCGGCTCGCCTTTGGCGCGGCGGGTGATCAGGGTCTTGAAGCGATCGAGATCGCCTTGCGGCAGCGGGTGATCGAGTCGGGTGAACAACTGCGCCCGCGAGTAGCCCAGCAGGTGTGCGAGCAACCATTCGGCGTCCTGCCGTGGGCTGTCGCTGACCGCCTGCAAGCGGCCGATGGCGTCTGCGATGGCGAGGGCCAGGGTCATCAATGGCTGCCCGAAATCTCGGCCAGCAACTCGGCCTGATGCTCGGCAAGCAGGGGCTGGATGACCACGCCCAGGTCGCCGACCAGGATGCGGTCCAGCTGATACAGCGTGAGGTTGATGCGGTGGTCGGTGACCCGCCCCTGCGGAAAGTTGTACGTGCGAATGCGCTCGGAGCGATCGCCACTGCCGACCAGGCTTTTGCGGGTGGCGGCGCGTTCAGCCGCGGCCTGGCTGCGCTGCGCGTCGATCAGCCGTGAGGCCAACAACGCCATCGCCTTGGCGCGGTTCTTGTGCTGGCTGCGCTCTTCCTGGCACTCGACGATGATCCCGGTGGGCAGGTGCGTCACGCGGATGGCCGACTCGGTCTTGTTGACGTGCTGACCGCCGGCACCCGAGCTTTTGAAGGTGTCGAACTTCAGGTCGGCCGGGTTGATCTCGACGTCTTCAGCCTCCACCTCCGGCAGCACCGCCACCGTGGCCGCCGAGGTGTGAATGCGCCCCTGGGTTTCGGTTTCGGGCACGCGCTGCACGCGGTGCGCGCCGCTTTCAAACTTGAACTGCGAGTAAACGCCAAAGCCGATCACCCGCGACACGATCTGTTTGTAGCCGCCGTGTTCGCCGTCGCTGCTCGACAGCACCTCCACCTGCCAGCCCTGGGTCTCGGCGTAGCGGCTGTACATGTTGAACAGATTGCCGGCAAAGAGGGCCGCCTCGTCGCCGCCGGTGCCGGCGCGAATTTCAAGAAACACGTTGTTGCCGTCCAGCGGGTCGCGCGGCACCAGGTACTGCTGCAGATCCTGTTCCAGCTGGCCAATGCGCGCTTCAATGCTGGGCCGTTCGGCGCTGACCATGGCGCGAATCTCGGGGTCGGATTCGTTGGCCATTTCATCAAGGCCGGCCAGGTCGTTGACCGCAGCCTGATGGGCGGTGAAGGCGTCGGCGACCGGTCCGAGCTGGGCATACTCCTGCGACAGACGCTTGAAGCGATCGGCATCCCGCGCGGCATCGGGCGAAGCCAGTTCTGCCGCCAGTTCGAGGCGGCGGTGGACCAACACGTGCAGCTTGTTGAGCAATGAGGATTTCATTTCGGGTCCTGAAGGGGGTGCGGAAGGCGGCGTGCTGAAGGCATTGAGCCTCGCTAAGCCTCGCGATCC
>Ga0098059_1000864_pt1 | contig 16226 bp, 15 predicted proteins | sample 20_taG_FD_92580 | JGI IMG/M metagenome (GOLD analysis project Ga0098059, IMG submission 92580) | Marine viral communities from the Subarctic Pacific Ocean - 20_ETSP_OMZ_AT15318 metaG | ecosystem: Environmental > Aquatic > Marine > Oceanic | place: Subarctic Pacific Ocean | collected 2015-01-19
CAATGCCAATCCATAATTGGAATCTGACATTGTCGCAATTGGCCATCCACTTCGAAGGTAGGTTAGATGGTGTGCTAGATATTTAGCAACTTAGGCTGACACAGAATTCTGAACGCCCTCTTTAAATCAACTTTTTTAATTGCTTTTAATATCAAAACTAAAAGTAATATAACGCCGACATTTGCAAATAAACTTATAAATAGATCTTCCATGAATACCTCTTTTATAAAAGGCTATTTCTAGCACTTATTTTATTATTGTTTTAAGTAGTACCTAATACTAATCCTAAATTAGGTACTGTTAAACAATTAGTTATAAAAGAGGTAAGCACTCTAGGTACAAACAGGGTGTTTACAGCAATTAATACTTTTATGTGTCTTTAAGATGGGTATATTAAGGCTGGATATGTCGTATTGTATTCAAGGCAAAGACAAACATCCCTGCTTGACCAGAGGTTTTCAATGGCCGCCCTTCGGCTTTTGGTTTTCTACTGAATATTCAGAATATGTTTGGATATTTTAACCTCCTCAATATTATAAGGAGGTATTTAGGTCAAATGGAAAAAGCACTGTTTGACTAAATTAGACCCTGTAACTAAACATGGCGAAGGTACCTTATGCATTCTTTCTCAGAAGACGATGTCCAGCCGCTACCCAGTATCTGAATAAGATAATTTTTCAGAGCTTTATTTAGTGATAGAGCTTGCTTAATAAGAGGATACCTACCTGTTCTAATCAACTCTATATAAGCAATTGCTATGTCATCAACATCTGTAAAATACTTATCATTCAACTGTATAAAAACAGCCATTACCTTATCTAATTCATATGTACACTCAGTAATTAAAGCACTCGCCATTTTATTCTCATTAGTAGAAAAAACATTAGTAAAGCGAGGTATAAAGCTTCTGGCAAACTCCCCATCTGGGCCTGCAAGTTCAATATATACTTGATCAGATATAATAGAACCCAAAACTCCACCAACAACAACACCTACTGCTACACCTATAGGCCCAAACCAGATGCCAGCAGTCGCGCCCCCAGCGGCGCCTCCAGCAAAGCCACCTCCAATGTTAGTTGCTTCACGTCCTGCCGCTTTGAGTTTATTATCTGAACTACTAATATTATAAACTGCGATACATATAGAAAGTACCCATAAGCTTCGCCCTGCTTTGCCTAAGTTGTTTGCTTTGGCGCTAACGTTAGGGTTTGCCTTCCCTGCACTTTGAACTATCTTTTTATAAATAGATGAAGCTTCTGATTCATTTAGCTCGCCAAAACCTTTACCGAACTGGCTTTTTGCATATTTATCTAGTAATACCTCTAAATTCAAACCACTGGCCTTTAACTTAACAACCTTAGCTTTACCAATATCACTAGTTTTACTGCGAGAGACAGCCATGATTTCATTTCGCATTTCATTCGCAGCTACAGCAGCTTGTTTAGGTGTTATGACTCCAGTCTTATAAGCATTAACTAATTCCAAAGACATTTTTTTTGTCTGTTCCATATATAGCGCCCTTACTTTTGAATCATTTATGAAACGACTACCAAAGTTAATTGCTGCTACTTCCATTTGCCTAATACTAGTTTCTACATCTTTGTCAGAAATAAACGAGTCCATGTTTGTAAACCTTAATCTTTTATTGTTAGATAACTTGGTGATAATTTATTTGAGTAACGAAGGCCATTTGAAGGTATTGCATGAGAAATATGCACTTTTTTTTTGTCGGCAATAATTAAATTATTTATCGAATCCCCCCAAAATTTGAATTCAATCGTTTGATCATTTTTAATTATTAAATCTTTCAAAATCCCTGGAGAATACGGCTTCGAGAGTTCAACACTTTCAATAACCTCACCTTTTGAATCAATCAAAGTAATATATAATGTCTCCTCGTATGGAGAATCATCGGAGGTAAAGAATATATACGTGCAATTTTTTCTTTTAAATATTTTTTCTACCTTCTTTCCATATAATACTTGTTGGTTTTGCAGGCCATCAAAATGTACTTGTAATTTTTCTTTAACTTTATTTTCTGAAAAAAATGTAACTTCTTCCATAATTAAATCCGTTTAATATTAGATATTAACAATATTATATATTTCCCCAATTAATGTACACCTTTGAAATAGAGTTACTAAATCTCACTCAAAACTACTTTGTCAAAATACGGAGTTTATTTATATAGACCAAAAGAGACCTAACAAGCTCATCCATTGACCTTTTTTCCTTTTATTTAGTCCTTTGCTCTTTAAAATCTAAGTCTTTATTCAAAGAGTACAGATGAAAACATTAATAGTGCGCAAAGCATAAAAATTACAAAATACACTTTAAATAATCTCGAGACGTGAGCTGGTACCTTGTCTCTATCACTTAATAAATTATACCGTTTTGCATACCAATCAAATAAAAATACACTGCCATAATGAAGTAAACCATGAAGCGCCATAAAAATATTTAGGGAATAGTAGCGATTTCCATGCTCTAAAATATCTTCAACCGTTCTGAGCTTTTTTGCTTTTAAATAAAAAGCTAAAGGTAAAAGAATGATAAAAATAACACTTAAGCCAACACCAAAAAATATCAAATCCATTATTTAATCAACAAAGAAGAAAAGTAGTCAATCTAAACAAAGTAGGCCATTAAGCATGCTAATAAAAACATAAGGCTAAATGTTATAAACAAAATATAATAAAGCTTAAACCACATCTGCAAATTTTTGGGTACTTTCTCCCTCTCCTCTATTACCTTATAACGTCTAGCATACCAATCGAATAGAAATATAGAACCGTAGTGCAATGCTCCGCTACCAGCAGTTATGATATTTAATGAGTAAAAACGATTTCCATCATCTAGAACATCCTCTATCAACCGTGTTTTTTTTATCTTTTATAGCTATTAAAATTGGTAATATTATAAAAAAGAAAAGACCCGCAGATGTAAGAAACAGAGTTAAAAACCACAACTTAATAGGCTCCATTACTTTTCAACAACCTCATATATTAACTCGCCTGCCCCCCCTCCAGAATAACCTCCAGCTTCGCTTGCCTCAACCCTATCAAAACCAAATGGGGTCAAATCTTGACTTCCAAAACCAAATGGGGTCAAATCTTGACTTCAAAACCAAATGGGGTCAAATCTTGACTTCAGACATCAAACAATCTCGAAGTTTTCCGTATTGTAATTTAACCTTTTTATCTTCAACCATTAATGTATTCAACCTACCGACAGCTTTCGATATTGCCGAATAGTGTTCAACATTAAAAACAGCTGCTAAAGCCTGCAAATTTAATCCCGTTAAATCTTGGCATAATTTAATAGCAAACCAGCGTGGTAAGTTTTTCTCTTTTCGCCCCTTTTTAACCGTTATAATCTCATCAACTTCAACATTAAAGTGTTGAGCTAAGTAAGCAATTACATCATCTGCTGAGTGCTTTTTAGTAACAAGCTTTCTTTCGCTATCTGACTTGGCAATATAGTCTTTTATGTTTTCAATAAAGTCCTCACAACCCAAAACCGACAACAACTTTTTAGCACTATAAAAAGCGCTTATTTCTTTATTATTTTCAAATTCAACAAACTGTTTATAAGCAGCATATTTACGCTTTTTGCCTTGCAGTGAAAATATAAAATCTCGAACGAGCCATTTAGGCGTCGCTACCCTTTTAATGAAAGCTGAATAGCTAGACCATTTATACTTAGCAAGGTCTTCTACCAACGGTGTACTCGTTTCAATTGGGTTACGGTGAATGTACCGACTAACATGCAATAAGTAGTTATCAGCATCCACCAACACAGCTTTGTAGCGTCCTCTAAACAGCGCACCATCTGTATTATGTGTTCTATTAAAGTATTGAGTATAAAGGCCATTAATATGCTTCATGGCTCGGCCTAAATTAGCATCGGGAGTTTTTATTAGCAGGTGGTAATGATTGGTCATTAAACAATATGAATGCACTTCAATATTAAATCGAAGGCTTGCTTGCTCAATGCAATATAAAAAATATTTAAAGTCGTCATCACTCAAAAAGGTATTTTCACGCCCTCTTCCGCGATTCATCACATGATAAAATGCGTTCTCGTACTCTATTCGCAGCGGCCTAGACATAGCGATTCACTCAATAAGCTGTAAACTATAAATCTAGACCTTAGATGTCTGAAGTCAAGACTTGACCCCTTTGATTTTTGGCTACATTTAAAGTGAGTTTAAAAAGTAAGAACAATTGGTTTTTGAATAAAAAGATCAAGAAAACACAGCTGCCTGTTTGACCAGAACTTTCTAATGGGAGAGACCTTGGCTTCCAGTGGTTTTTTGAGGTGTATAAATATTTAATTTCCTATGAAGAACTTACTTGGAGCTAAATCAGTCATTATATTAGTACCATATTTATTTGATAACCTACCAATGAACAAAGGTTCAATATTACTCACATGAGATAGTAGCCCTTTAAGTTGAAGTATTTCCTCATCAGACAGCAATTCAAGCGTATATTTATGAACAAGAGAGGATATGAATCTTTTCTTTTTTCGACCAATGGATAATAAGTTATTGTTAGTTAATGTTATTCCAGTAATGTGTCTATTAAATTTCTTCGATGAAAAAACGGTTTTCTTTGTATTTACTCTGATTTTAGAACCATATAGTTTTTTTAGCGTATTTTTAACTAACTTAGGTATCTCAAATAGAATATCTTTAATATTAGTGCTAAATGCGAGGTCATCAGCGTATCTGGTGTAAGTTATGCCCATGACCTTGCATTCTTTTTCTATTAATCTATCAAAGTTATACATAATAACATTCGATATAAATGGTGAGCTTGGGGCACCAATGCTTAATCTTAAAGGGCTATTTCTCCTTAACTTCCAGAATAGAATTCCTGATATAAACTCAATGTTTCGATCATCTAAACCTATACCAAAAGCTAGCATTTGCTCTATTAAAATACTCGGAGTTATGGATAAGAAAAAGTTCTTGAAGTCCATTTTTAATAAATATTGGTTATCTTTATGGGCTAAAGCGTTTGATTTAATACCTTTTTGTTTTACATATGCGTTAGCGCTAGCATGAATGGTTAACTTATCCTCCAAATGTGTTACGAGCAATCGCTGTAAAAATTTAACTTCTTTTGATGGATGTGCAATTAACCTTCTTTCATCGCTATTTCTTTTAGCAATAGTATATTTCTTGTATCGCCTGGGGGCTGTTGAAGAAAAGTTTAGCAACTCTTTTTCTGGCATTAACAAATCTTCACTAATACGTTCGATAATATTCATTGCGCTCCCCCTAGAGCCCTTTTAATATTGCTAATTTGTTTTAAAGCCAACCTTCTCTTTTTAGATGATTCATTTTCATCAAGAATAAATGATCTTCGTATCGACATTTTGATAGAACCTTCATCTCGTTTAGAGTTATCTTTTGCCCTCCCAAATTTTATTCTTCTGTCTTCGTCATTACATGCGTAGTAATAGTTAACATTACTATATGTTGTAAACTTAATTAAGTTGATTTTTTCTAACAGGAATAACAATCGATGAATAAACTTTTCATTTATATCAACATTAATAGAAGCTAATGCTAATTCAATTTCAGTTATTTTTATAGGACTTGAAATTTGTATTATGTCATGTATTAGAAATGCAATATGAGCACTGTTTTTAATATCAAACTTTGAAGTTTTGTTAGTGTTTCTCAGTTTATTTTTAATATCACCAGCAATTAAATCAATATGCTCATATTCTTGAAGTTCATTGTTTGGCCAAGGGTAGATTAGAACTGATGAAGGGTCTCTTTCAACTAAGCTACTTAACGGTCCTAAATAAATGAAAGAATCTTTTGCTTCAACATCTGATTGAGGAGCTATTACCAAAAGGCGTTTAGACAAATAGCTGTTATTACAAAGCAAACCAAGTTCAACCAATGAACCTGGACTTTCTAGACAAATAATAATCAAGGTTGATACTTTTGCAATGTCATCTTCAAATACCATTAAATCTGAGTACGCACCATCTTTAAAGTAGTCCTTGAAGTCTTCAGCCATAACACAAGATTTTGATAATAAGCGATATTCATCATCGTCATCGTTTAACTCAAAATACTGAATTATACGATCTCTCATGCTAGCCGGAACTAGCTTACCAGTATTGTACTCTCCACCACATACAAAAACTCTAGGCGGGTGATACAATACTTGAAAATTGGAGAAGTCGAAACGCTCAAATTCTTCGATAAGCGTATCATCATAGTTCATTTGCTGGCGTTGTCCCTTGAATTAAAAAAAACGGCCATCATGGCCGTTTTAGTTCTCTCTACCTAGAGGATGCGCTGAAGACTTCTCTAACGCTCCTGAGGAACGAAGGATCTTTAGAGAAGTGCTTTAGCGCAACCCTAAATACCTTCAATAAAATAGTGTCTGGCTAATCGCCCGACAAGGATAAACTGTTGTGCGTTATCCCACGCGTAAAGAGTAAAGAAAGTGTACATCAGCAAAAAAGCCTATTCAATGTTTTAGCTTGAAAATATGACAAAAATATATTAACTAAAGAGTATTTAAATCCACTTCATACTCTCTCATACCAGAGTACTAAAGTTCAGCTATTACTTCTTGTCAAACTAAACACCAATTTCACGTTTAACACCCTTCCCCGTCATTACGCCCTGAAAATAAGCAATTGATGAGTAATGTCGCGCATGGATGCGCGATAAGGCGAAACTAGGCCATGGGTGAAAAGCGCAGCTTTGAACGAGAGGCCATGGATGGCTGAACTGGGGAGCGTACAGGGATGTGAAAGATGGCCTATCTTCGCCGTTTACGTTCACATCAGTTAATTATTTGAAGGATTAAGCGTGATGCTCGGGTGCGCTGGGAGGTGACGAATAACCGAAGCGCAGCTTCGCAGTATGAGGAAGTGGAGGCATGGATGCCGACAGTAACCCAGCTTCAAGGATGAATTATTTGCAGCAGAGTAAAATTTGAAAATCTATACCCCTCTTTGGCTGCCGTCGCCAGCGCGACAAAACCTTGAATAAGGTTTCTAATTTAGGTCACGGATTTATCCAGGCAAAAGTTAGCAATAAAAGCAATCAGCCAAGGTGATACAACTTTTGGGCTAAAGCCCAACCTACAAACCACGCACGCCAGCAAGCTCAGCGCCTACGGTGATACCTATTATTCCTGTGTTAAATCACACATGCCTAAAGGACGGCCTACAAACAATGCATATTTACGTGTTTGGGGGATGGTAATGATATTGGAGAATCGTTGGGTTTCGTTTCACTCTACCCAACCTACCCCATATAATTTATGGCGAATCACCACACACAAAAAAGCCGTTGCATTACTGCAACGGCTTTTATAATTTCAATAAATTCCAACTCTACAGTGGAACTTACTACCAATTAAAGTTCAAAAATTAGTCGCGATAAGTCTCAACCGCTGGGCATGAACATACTAAATTACGGTCGCCGTATACGTCATCGATACGCGTAACCGTTGGCCAGAACTTATCTTTAGCAACTGCTGGTACTGGGAAGGCAGCGTAAAAACGGTCATACGCACGATCCCATTCATTACCTAGCACATCGGCTTGCGTGTGTGGTGCAAATACCAGTGGGTTGTTTTCGATAGACCATTCACCTGAAATGATTTTATCGATTTCACCTTTAATCGATACCATCGCTTCGATAAAGCGGTCAATCTCGCCCTTAGACTCAGATTCTGTTGGCTCAATCATTAATGTGCCCGCTACTGGGAACGACATTGTTGGTGAGTGGAAACCATAATCTTGTAAGCGCTTAGCAACGTCCATTTCAGTAATGCCTGAGGCTTCTTTTAATGGGCGTAGGTCAATAATACATTCGTGAGCAACACGATTATTACGGCCACGGTATAAAATTGGGAAGTGCTTGCTGAGCTCATTGCTTAAGTAGTTAGCATTTACAATCGCCATTTCTGTCGCTTGTTTTAAGCCTTCAGAGCCCATCATGGCAATATAAGCCCATGAAATAGGTAAAATAGCTGCAGAGCCGTAAGGCGCTGCCGATACTGCACCATTTCCTTCATTAGTACCTGGTACGTTAATTACGCTGTGGTTTGGCATAAATGGCGCAAGGTGCGATTTAACACCAATTGGGCCAACACCTGGGCCGCCGCCACCGTGTGGAATACAGAAGGTTTTATGTAAGTTTAAGTGCGACACATCTGAGCCAATGAAGCCTGGGCTAGTAACACCTACTTGCGCGTTCATGTTTGCGCCATCCATGTAAACTTGGCCACCATGCTGGTGAACAATTTCACATAATTCACGAATCGTTTCTTCGTATACACCGTGGGTAGATGGGTACGTTACCATGGCACATGATAGGTTTTCAGAGACTTCTTCAGCTTTCGCTTTTAGGTCTTCCATATCGATGTTGCCATTTTTATCACAGTTAACAACCACAATTTTCATGCTGGCCATTTGTGCCGAAGCTGGGTTAGTACCGTGTGCAGAACTTGGGATTAAACATACGTTACGGTGCGCATCCCCTCGTGACTCGTGGTATTTACGAATTGCGATAAGGCCTGCGTATTCACCTTGTGCACCTGAATTTGGTTGCAATGAAACCGCGTCGTAACCGGTAATGTTAACTAGCCAATCGTGTAGCTCGTTAATCATTATTTGGTAACCTTCTGCTTGGTCTAGCGGGCAGAATGGGTGAAGGTTTGCAAATTCAGGCCAGGTAATTGGGATCATTTCAGCGGTCGCGTTTAGTTTCATGGTACATGAACCTAACGAGATCATAGAGTGATTAAGCGCTAAATCTTTGTTTTCAAGTCGCTTAATATAGCGAAGCATGTCTGTTTCGCTGTGGTAGCTGTTAAAGTTTGGATGCGTTAGAATTTCATCATCACGCACTAGGCTTGCAGGAATAGAGTCACTGCCATTTGCTTCAACATCCGCAGCAATTGCATCTACGCTTAGGCCGTGGCCTTCGCCTAAAATAATATCAAATAACTCGGCAATGTCTGCACGTATTGTGGTTTCTGATACTGAAATTGAGTACTCGCCTGCATGGTTAGCAGCAAAGTTAACACCTTTAGCCACAGCACGGGCAATCACGTCAGCTTTGTTTTCATCAACAACAGTTAATGTATCAAACCAGGTAGTGTGCTTAAGTGCCACGCCTTTTGCTTTTAAGCCAGTTGCTAAAATATCAGCAAAACGGTGAATGCGTTGTGCAATGGTTTTTAAGCCTTGCGGGCCATGGTATACCGCGTAAAACGCCGCCATGTTCGCTAGTAATACTTGCGCAGTACAAATGTTTGAGTTGGCTTTGTCGCGACGAATGTGTTGCTCACGGGTTTGCATTGCCATACGCAGTGCATCGTTACCTAAACGGTCTTTTGATACACCAATAATACGCCCTGGTAATGAACGTTTGTATGCATCACGTGTTGCAAAAAATGCAGCATGTGGACCACCGTAACCCATTGGCACACCAAAACGCTGAGCAGAGCCAAGTACTACATCTGCACCTAATTTACCTGGTGCTTTTAACAGTAATAAGCTCATGATATCGGCTGCCACACAGGCAATCGCTTTTTTGCTTTGTACGCCAGCAATTAGGTCAGTTATATCAACAATTTCGCCTGATGTTGACGGGTATTGAAATAACGCACCAAAAATGTCGTGGTTCACGGCATCAGCGGCTTTACCTACAATAATTTCAAAACCAAATTGCTCTGCACGGGTGCTCACTACGCCAATGGTTTGCGTGTGTACGTCGTCGGCAATAAAGAACGCATTGGCTTTTTTAGCTTTAGATACACGTTTTGCAAGGCCCATTGCCTCGGCTGCAGCAGTTGATTCGTCAAGCAGTGAAGCACTTGCTAAATCTAGGCCGGTAATGTCTAAGGTCATAGTCTGGAAATTTAATAGTGACTCTAAACGCCCTTGTGCAATCTCTGGCTGATACGGTGTGTACGCTGTGTACCAACCCGGGTTTTCAAGTACGTTACGTAAAATTACGTGCGGTACGTGAGTTGGGTGGTAGCCTTGGCCAATATACGATTTGAAAACTTTATTTTTGCTTGCTACTGATTTTAAGTAGCTTAGTGTTTCAACTTCGGTACGGCTTTCGCCGATATTAAGACCTTGCTCAAGACGAATACCAGCAGGTACAGTTTGACCGATCAGCTCTTCAACGCTCGATACTTCAAGAGCGCTAAGCATGTCGTTTACTTGCGCTGGGCTTGGCCCAATATGGCGGCGAATAAAATCTTGCTTTTGCTCTAATTGTTCAAGAGATTTGGCGTTTGACATGTGTCCAGATTCCTATGATCCTAAATACTAATGGGTAACTAGTATTGATTAAAATATGTGATGATTTGGCAACTTACTGGGTATGGTAATAAGCTGTAAAATCATAAAAGCCCCAATGTTTTAAATAGAGGGGCTTTTAACTAATTAACGATTACTCTTCGTCAATAGTGTGTGCGTAGCCTTCTGCGTCGAGCAAGTTATCAACTTCAGATTCGTCAGATGCTTTAATGCGGAATAACCAACCGTCGCCGTAAGCGTCGTTGTTTACTGTTTCTGGAGAATCTTCTAGCTCTTCGTTAATAGCAACAACTTCACCGCTAATTGGTGCGTAAATGTCTGACGCCGCTTTTACTGACTCAGCTACTGCACAGTCTTCGCCTGCATCGACTACGTCGCCAACTTCTGGTAATTCAACAAATACCATGTCGCCAAGCAGCTCTTGGGCGTGCTCAGAAATACCAACAGTGTAAGTGCCGTCGCCTTCATTACGAACCCACTCGTGTGAAGGTGCGTATTTTAACTCGCTAGGGATATTGCTCATTTTGTTTCATCCTTTGGTTTAGATTGGGAGAATACCAATAAATGAGGGTGACCTATTTACTGGTATAACCAAATTATTTAGATTATTGATTTACCGTTACGTACAAAGCCCGATTTAACTACTTTTACGTTAACTAATTTTTTACGCATTTCTACTTGAGCTGTGTCGCCGGTTGAACGTGGCACACGTGCTAATGCAACACTATAGCCCAATGTTGGTGAGAATGTGCCAGATGTAATAACACCTTCGCCACCATCAACAATTACTTTAGAACCACTGCGTAGTACGCCTTTTTCTTCAAGAATAAGACCTACTTGCTTGTGAGTACTTTTTTCTGCACGTTGTTTTACCAAAACATCACGACCAATAAAGTCACGATCTTCTGGTTCCCATGCAATAGTCCATGCCATGTTAGCTGCCAGTGGTGATACGCTTTCGTCCATATCTAGGCCGTAAAGGTTCATACCTGCTTCTAAACGTAGTGTGTCGCGCGCGCCTAAGCCCGCAGGCGCTACACCGGCATCAAGCAATTGCTGCCATAAATCGGCTGCTTGCTCGTTTGGTACTACAATTTCGTAACCGTCTTCGCCAGTATAACCTGTTGTAGCAATAAATAAATCACCGGCTTGAACACCAAAAAATGGCTTCATGCCTTCAACTGCAGCTTGCTGGTCTGCGTTTAAAACCTGGGCAGTTTTAGCGCGTGCATTAGGGCCTTGAACCGCAATCATGGCGAATTCTGGGCGCTCAGTAACCGTTACTGCAAAGTCACTCGATACCTTAGCTAAATGTGCTAGGTCTTTTTCACGGGTCGCTGAGTTAACCACTAAGCGATAAAATGTTTCGCTAAAGTAGTAAATAATTAAGTCGTCAATTACACCACCTTGCTCGTTAAGCATGCCGGTGTAGAGTGCTTTACCAGGTACTGTTAATTTAGCAACGTCGTTAGCCACAAGCTTGCGTAAAAATGCTTGTGCTTGCTCGCCTTGTATATCAACAATGGTCATGTGCGATACGTCGAACATGCCCGCATCGTTACGTACGGCGTTGTGTTCTTCTATTTGTGAACCGTAGTTAATTGGCATTTCCCAGCCATGAAAATCAACCATTTTTGCGCCGGCTTCAAGGTGCTTTGCATGTAATACTGTTTTAGAAGTCATAATATTCCTTCACTTTTAAATTAACCCATGTGTGTGGGCGTGGCCTCAATTGAATGAGGGGGAATAACATGGTAGCCATTAATACGCCTACCAAATTGTAATCTTTAACAAAAATATGTTTAACGAATTAAACAGCTTAGGTGTTAGTAACACTAAAGCCTTGTTGCTGCATATACTGCTGCCACTTATCAAGCGTAGGCGTTTTAGCAATCACTATAAACTGCTGCTCGTTGTTTTTATCTACCGCGGTAACAAACACTTCGCCACTTTGCGCGCCATAACAAAGCTGCGCATCAGCAAGGCGTAAGCCAGGGGTTAATTTAAACGCATCAACTAAGGTATCAAAGGCGTTGCTACCGGTTAAGGTAAAGGTTGCTAAATCGGTGCGTACCACAAAGTCGATATCGTACCTAAGCTGTTGCTCGTTAATGAGTGCTTGTAATTGCAAGCTGGCATTTACTGAGAGTACAAATCTAAAGGCGGTTTCGCTAAAGTAGTAAACGGCGTAGCTAAAATCAGAATTTAAATCGCCATCCAATGTGCCTTTAAAACCAAAGCCACTGGCGGTTAGTTTGGTGAGGTCATGACCTAAAATAGCACTTAAAAATACCGATGCTTCACTGCCGCTAAAATCAATAACAACGTGGCTGTTATTAGCTTGTAAGGCATTAATAACCGCGCTGTTAGCGTTGCTATGGCGGGCAAACATTATCGGGTTAAAAGTCATAACAAATACCTATCTATCTTTAATAGCAAAAGTATATTGCGCAAGGCTTACAACAACAAATTGTAATTACTTATCAATTGATAAATAATACTTATATATATAGCCATATAAATAGTAATTTTAAATATGAAAAACATTTCAACCGACAGTTTACGCACATTTGTTATGGTGGTTGAGGTAGGTGGATTTGCCAAAGCAGGCGATTTACTTGGCCTTTCGCAACCGGCGGTAAGCTTACAAGTAAAACGTTTAGAAGACTTATTAGGCTATAAATTATTTAAAAAGCAGGGACAACGCCAAGTACTTAATCAATATGGTGAACTGTTACTGCCTATGGCAAAACAAATGGTGCAACATAACGATGCCATTTTACAGTTGTTCACCTCCGAAAGTGTCACTGGTAAAGTGCGCTTAGGGATCCCTAGCGAATTTGCAGCACGTATTTTACCTTCTATTATTGGCGACTTTGTGGCGCTCTACCCTGATGTATCGTTAGAAGTGAAGTCACGTTTGAGTAAACACTTACTTTCGGATGAGCGCCAAGATCAATTTGATTTAGTATTGGCGCTAAATGAGCAGCTTGATTCAGAAAAATTCCCTATTTTTATTCAAGACCAATTAGTGTGGGTTGGCGATCTTTCACTGGCGCAAAATGAAACCGTTACCTTAGTAACAGCGCCTGAGGGCTGTATTTACCGACGCAGAGCAACCCAAGCGCTTGAAAAAGCAGGTATTAAATACCGTATTGTTTACAGCAACGCCGATTTAACCGGTTTAATTGCGGCATTAAAAGAAGGTTTAGGTATTACTGTATTGGCAAGAAGTACGGTGCCGAACGATTTAACCTATCAATTACACACTAAAAATTTACCTGCGCTCGGTAGCATTGGCATTAGTTTAGTTAAAACTGCCCGCGAACCTGAAAACGCCGTGTTTAAACTCGCTGAGTTTATTAAGCTGCGCTTAGGTTACCCCACGGCTTAAATAACCTGAACTCTGAATAATAAATCTATCTCAAGCAGCGTTCAGGTTAAATTAACCGCCACCAGCCAATACATTATCCCTGTTTTTATAAAACAAAAATAAACACCTAGTTAAAAATGTTATAAAAACAGCCTGTTTTTACGACAGATGTAAATTATAGTAAAACTTAATAATATTGATTCTCATTCGTTAACATGTTTAAATTACGCCAATTTCAGTAGTTGAACTATTTTTAGGGTAATCAATGTCACATAAATTTTTAGTTTCTTCGTTAACTGCAGCTGTTGCGCTGTCTTTGAACACAACAGCAATGGCAAAAGATGCCGACAAAGTTGAGCGTAACTTTGAACAAATTACCGTTATTGGCTCACAAGCCGCTATTAACGATATTCCAGGATCTGCTACGTTTATTTCAGATGCAGAATTGCAAAAATTCGAATTTACCGATATTTCTCGCGTATTAGCATCTGTACCAGGTGTATACGTGCAAGAAGAAGATGGCTACGGCCTGCGCCCTAATATTGGTATGCGCGGTACAGGTACTGGTCGTAACGACAAAATTTCTGTGATGGAAGACGGTGTACTTGTTGCTCCGGCTCCTTACTCTGCGCCATCGGCTTACTACTTCCCAACTATGGGCCGTATGGAATCTATTGAAGTATTAAAAGGTGCTGCCTCAGTTAAATATGGCCCGCGCACTACCGGTGGTGTATTAAATTTACTTTCTCGCAGCCTACCAACTGAAGCAAATAGCTCAACAGGCATGCTAGATGCTGCCCTTGGTAGCGATGGTTACTACAAAGGTCACGCTTACTTCGCAAAAGAAAAAAACAACACTGCAGGCTTAATTGAAGTGTTTTCTTACGGCGCTGATGGCTTTAAAGAATTGCCAGTAGGTGATGACAACACAGGTTTTGAAAAAAACGATGTATTGGTAAAGTTTGGCCATACCTTTGGTGAAAACGATGCGCATAACATTGAGTTCAAATTAAAGTACTCTGAAGAAACATCAGACGAAACTTACATGGGTTTAACCGATGCCGATTACCAACAAAACCCGTACCGTCGTTACGCAGCATCACAAAATGATGAAATGAACACTCGCCATAATGCATACCAAGTAAACTATGCATACCGTTTTGGTGAAGGTTATGAAGTTTTAGCAACCGCTTATCTAAACGACTTCCACCGTAACTGGTACAAAGCAAGCAGTGTTGGTTCAAGCACACTTGAGCAATACAGCGAGTTTGAAGCAAACCCAACAGCTGCGGGTATTGAAAACATCGGTGTTAAAGCCAATAACCGTGACTACCAAGCAAAAGGTGTGCAGTCTGAATTACACATCCCAGCGGGCGCTCACTACATTACGGTTGGCGTACGTTACCACGAAGATGAAATGGATCGTTTCCAGTGGGAAGACAAATACACGCTTAATCAAGATTTAAGCATGACTCTTACCTCACAAGGCGCTCCAGGCTCTAACAGCAACCGTTTAGACAGTGCAAAAGCAAGCACGCTATTTATTCAAGACGAATGGACAATGGATGCATTAATAGTGAGTGCTGGTCTTCGTTATGAAGACATAACTATTACCCGTGAAGAGTGGGCTAAGTCAGATCCAACCCGTAGCCTAGGCTTAACGAAAGATATCTCTAACGATACTGAAATTTTAGTACCGTCTTTAGGTGCTACTTACACACTTAACGACAATGTTACGTTACTTGCTGGTATTCAAAAAGGTTACGCCCCTGCAGCACCGGGTAATGCCGACCAAGACGAAGAAGAGAGCGTCAACATCGAGTTTGGCTCTCGTTTTAATGCGGGCGGTTTTAACGGTGAAGTAATTGCGTTTTACTCTGATTACGACAATATGCATGGTAACTGTACTGCATCAGTAGGTTGTAATGACGATAACATTGGTGACCAATACAACTACGGTGAAGTAGAAGTATCGGGCTTTGAATTTAGCGCAGGTCGAACGTTTAATACTGCATCGGTTGCGTTCCCAGTAAAATTAACTTACACCTACACAGATTCAGAATTTAAAAACACGTTTGATTCAGAAATTTGGGGCTCAGTAGAAAAAGGCGATGCAATGCCTTACGTACCTGAGAACCAGGTTGCTTTATCGTTTGGCGCAGAAGTGAATAACTTTGTGGTAAATAGCCAAATACGTTACGTGTCTGATGCACATGCTGATTTAACTAACTCAGGCTTAAATGCGATTGATAGCCGTGTTGTATGGGATTTAGCTGCTAAGTACTTAATCGACGAAAACCAAAAAGTATACCTAAGCGTAGATAACTTGTTTGATAAAACCTACATTGCTAACCGTGCAAATGGCGGTATTCAACCTGGTAAGCCACGTTCAGTACAAATGGGCTACTCTTACAGTTTTTAATAAAGTGCTAACTTAAAAGTACAAAAAAGCCGAGGTTGATTAAATCAATCTCGGCTTTTTAATGCCTATGTAATTAATAGGCTTAATTTGTTTCTGCGCGCTGGCGTA
>Ga0098059_1000865_pt1 | contig 16215 bp, 7 predicted proteins | sample 20_taG_FD_92580 | JGI IMG/M metagenome (GOLD analysis project Ga0098059, IMG submission 92580) | Marine viral communities from the Subarctic Pacific Ocean - 20_ETSP_OMZ_AT15318 metaG | ecosystem: Environmental > Aquatic > Marine > Oceanic | place: Subarctic Pacific Ocean | collected 2015-01-19
AAAATGATATTGTTATTGTTCTTCTAGCCATATTTGTTTATTTTAAGTGTTACAGCAATCATATACCACTGCCACCATACCTATTGAATTTATTATACCATGATAACCACAGCTTCCACCCGGCGCACCTAATATAAATCTATGTGAATCATTTGGAGCAAATGAAGTTCCATTTGTGTTAGGATTATATGGTGTTGCTAATGCTGAATCTGTGTAAAAACGTAAACCAGATGCAAAAGCGTTATTACTAGATGCATAAACAGTATCAATTTGATTACCAGTACCCCAAGATTGGTTACAAGCCGCACTAGCATCTGCAACACCTCTATTATCAACTGACCATAAGTAGGATTGTCCTTGTACACTAATTGTGACAGTTGCTGGTGAACTTGTGGTTGTACCATCAGTAACAGTAAATGTAAATGAATCAGTACCAGAAAATGTACTCGTAGGTGTATACGTTACCGTTGATGTTAATCCACTACCTTCTGAAATACTACCTAGTGTACCATTTGATGGATTTGATGCTATAGCAAAATCAATATTACCACCCTGTGGATCCGTACCAGCTAGTGTAATTGTTTTAGCTGTATTAAAACCTGTTGATACGCTCTGTGCTGTTGCTGTTGGAGCTGTTGCTACTACATCTAAAAAGTTATCAACATCCATTATTGTCGTATCGTTTGCTGTCCCGTATTCATATACGAAAGCTGTACCTGTTATTGTAGCAGTATTATTATTCATTACAGCTTTTAAGTCTTTAAATTGAACAACACTACCATTACTTAATGTTTTTTGATGGTTTGCTAATGTTCCCGTCCATTTTGTATTATCAAAACTATATTTTTCCGTACTACTATTAGCGGTTATCGATCCATTATTACCAGAGCTAACAACATATAATAAATTAACTACATCAGATGATTCACTTTCTGCTTTACCAACTGACGTTATATTTGATGTCGTTGCATTATCATCTATAGTTAAATTACTTTCTGCTGTTGTTGCTGAAAATGTAACAGTAACATCACTACGTTGGTTAAATGTTATTGTTTTTACCCTTGAACCAGCCGATCCTACAGCTCCACTAAAACTATTTGTCATATCAAATCTATTAGCACCAGTTTCTGTCATAGTTACAGTATATGTTGTTGTACTACTTAATAATGGAAATTCTATATCTTGTGTTATTTTACCAGCCGCACCATCACCAGTAGGTATTGTTAATGTAATAGGACCATCAATTATAGTTTGCGCTACACCAGTATCTTTTAATGCTGTAAATTGAGCATCTAAATTAGCAGCTGTTTTGTCTACTTCATCTATATATAGTGTTGTAATACTTTCTGGATCAGTATTATTTCCTCTTAATTTTCCAGCACCAGGATCTGAATCAGTTGTGGTTTGATCCCAATCATATGTTTTGCTTGTAAACCCACTATAAGCAGATCCACTTTGATCATAAAGAGTAACAACAATATCATCTCCATTCGGAAAAGTGCCAAGTGGTGATACACTACCTGTATCATTTTGTACTGTTAATTTCCAATATCCAGTCCCATCTACAACATTAGTTACCTCATACTCTTTGTATTTATTAGTATCAGCAACTCTTGCTACTCTTATCTTACCTTTAATCTCATCACTAGCATCTAAAGCATTAACAATAACTTGAGCACCTGGATCACCAGAAACGCTTAATGTTCTTGTTTCTCCATTAGGAGATAACGCGGTTTGATTAATTGAAAAATCATATACTTTGTTAGCCGATCCGGTAATTATCTTTGATGCTTTTGCTATAAATACCATTCCCGGATTATTATAACCATAAAGAGTGTCATCGATGTTTTTACTTGGTATTCTGTATCTTACGACAAAAACCCTCGTTGTTAATGGATTACCAGTATCCGTTATGTTTGACCTATCATAATATTTCTTTCCTCCGCCTCCAAAATGAACGAGTGGAGGAGTACCATCAAAATCATAACCACTAGAAGCTGTAAATGTTTTAGCATTTGTACCAGCATCTCCGGTTTCTAAATCAATTGTTACTAATTCACCTGGCTCTCCAGTTACCGTAAAAGCAACATTCTTTTGATCATTTGATGTGGTATTTTCGGTTGCCACATTATAATAACTTTTGATGCTATATTTTTTCTCTGTTTCATTACCCGTAACGTTAACAACAATACTCTGTGCGGCGTTACCATGTGTAAAATTCAATGGCACTGTCACTAATATTGTATTATCTGTCCCGTAGTTTCCAAAACTATTAGCATCGCCTTGGTTAACAAACGTAACAGCATTCTCATCAAAACAATCATCTTCAGGTGCACTTGTTTGACCTCCACTAGCAGGACAGTCAAAATCAGCAGCTGTAACAACTTTGCCATCTGATGGTGATATAACAAAAGTGAATGATTCATCAATACTACCTGCTTCTCTTATAAATGAGTCCAGTGTACTTACAGTATAAGAAGCACCACTAGTTGCTTTGTTTAATGATAATTCAATCGCTCCACCATTTACACTTGATGAATCTGTTGAGTTTGCGGAAGCGTTACCTATACCTTGTATTGCAAATTCTTTAGCCGCATCACCAGCTAATAAATCTTTTGTTGTGATTGCTGTGTTGTGAATATTACTAAACCACTTACCTTCTTTATTTTTAAATTCTGGTACTTCTCCTGATTGTTCATTTGTTATCATTGAATCACAATACCATCCTTCGGTATTTATACCGGTAGATTGTGTAAGCGCATCACTTTCTGCTAATGTAGGCTGTTTTGCATTTACCTCTTCAATTGTTAATCCACTATATGCGGTGCCACTTATTGTGCCACTATATGTTGTTTGTTTTGGTTGTGTTCCCTCGTAGTTTAGTGTTTTAAAATTTTTTATAGAAGAAGGTTGATCATTGAATATAAATTTAACACTTGCATGAACAGGTGAACCATAAAAAGAGTTATAATCAGCGGAGGCGTCATTATGCTTCCATAAATCACCAACATATATACTATAATATATGCCATTGATTGATAAACTACTTTGTGGTATAAACGTTTTTCTACTTGTCCATCCACCAACATTTTCAGCATAACTTATTGTTGAACCAGTTATTGAATTATTATTAGGTTTTAACGTTATATTATATAAATCTTTATCTTCATCGTAACCGCCTGGTAATACTTTATCACCTTTTAAATTATCAGCAAAATAACTTCTCATACCCTTATTTGATATATTTGTTATCCCATCTCGCGATAATCTCAATATAGCACCTCTCGCTTTATCAGCCCAATAAGATCTAAACGCGTATGCTGCAAAAGATTCAGGGTTTTTTGATATTCCATATTCTCCCACAAATGGTATTGCTTGACCTAAAACATTTTCAGTTGCCGTTAAATTTATATTACCATCAGCGTTGTATATTGCATCTTTATTTGCCAATACTTTTAAACATTTATCTTCACAAAATACAACAAGATCAGAATCACGTGAATATAGTTTTTGTATTGATCCGTACGATGGATTAACGTCTTTAGTAATTTTTTCTGCTTGTATAAACTGATTTAACCTATTAACACCACTAGTTGAGTTAAAAAGTCCAGAATAAATCATACCAGTGTCTCTCCTCTCTTCTTTATATTGCTCAGCAAACACAGTTGATACTTTGGGTCCTTTATCCATAAATACCTGATTAAAATCATCTCGTATTCTATTTGATTCTAACCCCGTACCATATGAAAAACAATTATACCATTTTAATGTTTTAGTGTCTCCAATATCCGCTATAGCAAATGTTTGTTCTGTTTCGTGGTATATATCTAAATCGACTCGTTCTTTAGGTTCAGTTTCAAATATAGCAGGACTTGTTGTTGAGAAAGAATCACCGTCTTCAATTTTTTGAACAACCTGTAGTACAGTTGTTCCTTTTGTGGTTGTTCTGTGGTCTTCTATACCACTTGATAAAGGTGCGGCTACAAGAGGTGTTGAGTCTGATGTTTTTGTTAATGGATTCCAGTTTAACTTTTTATCTAATTTTATTGTGTATCTTAAGCCCTTAGCAGAAGCTTTTCTCATTACTCTTATCCAACGTAAACCACCCCCGGGTTTTAAAAAGTTATAACCATTTGTTAACGTAGGTTTACCATCTATTTCATAAACCCTACCATCCCCATCAGGAAAGCTATCATCATGTTTAAATCTTAATAATGTTCCTGGTGTGCTTAAGGCTGTACCAAAATCTGCTTGAGCTGTGGTTTTAAAATCTCCATCAGATGGGTTTTTTGTTGTTTGATTACCATCCTCACCAATATGGGTATATCTTAACTCTATAGTATCAGAACCACTCGTTCCTTTTCCAACACTAAGCATGTCTGGATCATCCGAACCATCACCCCGAGAAACGCCTTTTACAAAAGCCGCTTTATCAATGCTAAAACACTTGCTATCTTCAAAGTAAGAAAATAAACCCCTTATTTGCATAGAGTTAGGTGTTATATATGATAATTTTTCTTCAAGTAACACTGAATATTTAGCCTCAGGCTCATTAGCGACTATATATTTTTCTAAATAATTGTCTTTATTTATTTTTACAAAAAACCTACCATCAAACTCAGGTTTATTATTTTCTTCTTCTTCTTTAAATACCTCTAATGTTAAATTCTCTAACTCAGTGCCACCATCAGTTTTTCCAAATGCAATATCTTTACCAAATGGTTTTTTTATTTTAAATTTCCAGTAATCCCCCACATCTTTTGTATCAGAATCATTCGAATCAATGACGTCGCTATAAGGGTAGGTATCACTTTGTTTCATAAATGCTACATTCATAGGCTCAATACTATCTATTTGATAGTAATCAGAAGAATTTTGAGAACCTGATATTCTTATGTACTTCCCACCAACACTATCTTCAGGTAAATCTTTTAAAGGACTTCCATCTCTTGCTATTTCAGGACCAGGGACATTAAAGTAGAAAAACCCTTCACTAGGAAATCCAGATTTATCACTGGATTGTTTCCCGAAATTTGTTGTTATTGTTCCTAATGATACTTTCTTTTTTGATAAAAATGAAGGTACTGAATTATCGATAGCAATAATTTTATACTTTAATGTTGTTGCAACATTGTTGTGGTGTGCTGCAACATCCTCAGCATGTGATTTTTTAAGTATCAAATATGTCTCCTCATCTACTTTATTTCTATCAGAGGATGGAAAACTTAACCACATATTACCATCTTCAGCTGTATAAAATCTATCTACAGCTAAGTTATAATATGGTCCTGAATTTTCCTTAACAAAGTATTTGTAATGTGTTGCCCAAGATGGTGCAGTAAAAGTACTACTACCAACACCACTTATTTTACAATTTAATTCATTTTGTTTGTTACTATCCGCTTGTGATACTTTTACAATAGCGGAATCATCTGTTATTACCGGTGTTTGTCTACCATATTCATCTAAAAATACTACCCCAACCTGATATGTTCTTATTGATTTCAAAGATGGCTTTCCTATGTTTATGTTATCAGTTGTAACTTCCTTAGTAATTAGATATGGTTCAAATATAGGTTGTGATCCCTCTAAATCAAAGTTCTGTAAATAATTACCATATACAACTCTATTAGCTGTAACCTCTTGTGCTTTAGCTAACCTTGGGACATTATCCCATGGGCGTAGTAATTGATTACTAGGTAATACAGCGTGAACCTGCTCAGTTAAAACCTCAAACCCAGTTCCGCCTGATTCCACTGTATTTAACTCCTCCTTCTCCCCTTCGTCTGTTAGTGTTTTAATAGTATATACATTTGTGTCATTCGCTTGTTTTACTAATATATCTACCTCAACACACCCCTTTGGTCTTGTGTCGAAGTCTTCTAATACTAAACTCCTTAAATTATTGGTCATAGTTAAATTATAACCATCTTTTGCGTGGAATATACCTTTTTGTATTTCGTCACTCGGAAGAAACGCTGGTTCGGAAAACGGTGAAAAAGCAGAATATTCTCCATCAACATATTTCCATCTATATGCAAACCTTGGAAATTGTAACCCAAATATAGGATCTTCTTTTTCTAATTTAGCATCCCATATAGTACCTGTTGTTTGCAGATTTGGAGATATACTAAGTATAATTGATCTAAATCTTACATATGTACCAGCAGCATCTCTATCGGGTGCACCTGTTAATTTAACCCTCACAACATGTTCCTCATCATCCAAATTAACATCGTCTTTTGGTGATGTTAATTTTATAATATCTCCAGTTTTAAAGTTAGGCGCTGGTTGAAATTTCAAATAACCGGTTGACGTACCAAGTTCTCTTTGTGTTGTTCCTAGTACAAAATGACTACTATCTTTTAATTGGCATTCTGAAGCACCATCCCTATTAGCATCTTTGGTTCTTGCCATCTTAAGAGTAGGAGCATTTAACGGATATTTTTTAATTGTAGTAACATACTCTTCTTTTATATTGCCCTTATCTTCTCCATCAACCCAGAATTTAGTGTGTGTTGAATATGGGTCAGTAGAAGAGCAACCCTTTCTACACTGTTCTATATTAATACATTTTGGTTCACTTTTATCATCAGTAAAAAACATTAAGTCACCAATAATATTAACACCTGTTATGAGATTATCTGTAGAAAACTGTAACACATCTTCAGTTGCTTTAACTGAAACCAAGATCGGTAAATGTGAATTAGCAACACAATCATATTCTACAATAGCATCAATACTAGTGCCAGCTATAAACCAATAAATTTTATCTGTTTTTGTGTGTCTTATGGATCCTATACATTGCTGACCGACAATTGCAGCACCGTTATCATCGTCTTTAAATTCTGTTACTTTTGTATTACCACGAATAGTTTGTAATGATCCGATATCAGATCCTTCTGAAGTAACGACATCAACATTTAAAGCATCTCTATACTCATCCTTTGAAACCAGTCTTTCATCTAGGCTTTTATTCATTCGACCTGATGTGAATATGTTTTTAATTTCAGGCATATTTTATTAATGTTTTATTTGTGTTGATTTGTCTCTCATTACCTGAGTTAACTCTTCTATTTTAAGATTTGATAATCTCAGTTTAGCTTTCCTTGTTTCAGCGTATTTTTCTTTTTTCAATCTTCTAACAATGTATTCTGGCACATTGGATCTTGTTGATAAAACCGCATGAGCAATACATTTATATAACGCTTCTTCAGCTAACTTATGCACTTGCATTTCATCACTTGTGCCTAAGCTATCAGATATATATTTTAATACAACCGTTTTATTGCTCAAATTAGAACTGAAATATATTTTACCCCTTGTGTTGTCAATATAAAACGTTCCGTTTCCTTGTGCATGTTCAGGACTAATACCAAATCTACCGCCAGTATTGAATACTTCTAGTTCACCTGTACTATCATTTGTATCGTTACTAGAGGAGTTATTATTAGATTTATAATTTGTCCATGTTTTAGAATCTACTGATGTCAAAAATTCATTTGTAGATGAATCAAATATGTAGTTATAGCTATCATCTTGTAATATAGATTGTGGGTTACTTGTTTTTCTGGCTGGATATAATATATGTTCTAAACCACCCTTGTCTATATAAGATAACTTTACATAATTCACATAATCATGTGGTAGTATCATTGTTAATGCTGGTGGCACATCTATTTCTTGGGATTTCTCTGATCTAAATGTATCATAACTCATTTCCGCTAAACCTCTTTGTGCATGAAAAGCAACATCTGTTCTACTAATTTTTGATATTAATTTATTTTCACCAACATATGATATTAGAAAGTTATTTATAATATCTTTTATTTTCACAAATTGATAATTACCCCACTCTTCCGCGCCTGCAATTTGCTCAACCCTTACAGTTAAATCAAGTCGAGGTGAGCCATCACTTACCAACTGAGCTTCGTTGTGGGTGTCTCCTGTAAATACAACGGTATAAGCGTCATTTCCACTCGAACCTTTTGGATATGTATAATTGCCTTTATCGATTTCTACACCATCTACAAAAACCTTTATTTCACTTTCTCCTGTTGGTCTTGCCCCCGCGCCAAATGCCGCTTCGGTTAGAAGAAATTCTTTTAGACTACCCGTTCCAGTAAAACTTTGACTTCTTAAATAATATTTCTCTTGTGATCCTGTGAATAATGCCATTTATTTATGATTTTTCTTGTTGAATTGTTTTTGTTTCTTCTGTTGCTGCTATTTGATATACACCTGGATCTTTAATAACAACACCAGCTAATGCCAATATGTTAACTACTAATTTAGCTTCTTCTGATCCATGTAATTCAAAATTAATTACGTTAGTTGCGTTGTATAGAGGATTACCACCAACATCTGTGTATGTCCACTCAACTGTAGATGGTTTTGCTATATAATTAACCGTTACATCATTTGTTACTTCAGTTTTTGTAAATGTACTATCATAATACACTTCAATTTTAGCATAATCTTTAACATAGATAGGTCTACTAGCGGTTGGAGCTGCTAATGGTGTTTGTTTTAATAGTAAAATGTCTTTTTGTTTAATCCTTTCCGCTTCAACACCTTTATATAATACACTACCTAATTTATATGTAGCAGCTGGCAATGTCATTGTTGTTGTTCCAGTTATAGTGGTTCCTATAACTTCAAACAAAGATATTTTTTCATTCAAAATATTTACCATATCTGAATATTCTGTGTTATTACCAGGAAATCTAAGGAATTGATTGAGATCATAGAAATATTGCTCAAAGATCTCTACTTGAGCTTGATTGGCCAATAGATTAAATTCTTGTGGCGTGATATACCCTCTCTGTTCTTTATTTAAAATACTTAATACTCTTTGATATACTGTATCTATACTTACTGCCATAATTTCTTTTTTATATAGTGTAGTCACCCAATAGAGTGACTACTCTATAAGTGATTATTTATTTTAATCTTTTTTCTATGTTTTTATATATTTCTAAACCTTCATCAGTTTTGAAATATGCTGCTAGCGCAGAGTAAGGATGTTCATCAAAAGGAACAGTCATTACTTTTCGATCATTATTAGCCCAAAGAAAGACTCTATTGTCAGGAGAAAGTTTTAATATTCCAGCTTCAACAGCTTTAATACCAAAGTTTCTAAGTTCAACGTTATCATCTTTCGCTAATTCTAAAAATAGATCTGGATTTTTCTTAGCCATAACTAAAATGTCACGTTTTATTTCTTTCGATGACATTGTATTTACTTCGCTACCAAACTCAACTCTTAGTATCGCTTCCGCGTGATCTATATCAAGTTGTTTTGCTGCATTTAATGCTTCTATTTCTATTTCAAGATCAACTAATTCATCTCGAGCTATAGCCATTGGATTAAATTCCTCATATGTATTACCTCTTTCTGGATGATATAATGATAAAAATTTTTGCAATGCTACTTTGTTTTTAGGAACATTCAATTCACCATCTCTAAATATGATATGAGCTAATCTCGCGTCACCTTGAAATTCATCCACAAAAGGTGTTTTTTGATTCTCAGCGTATGATACTTCTCTTTCATAACCAGCTTCTTCATCAAAATAATATAATCCTTTACTTTTCATCATAAAAGATACAGGGCTTAATCCACCTTTTAAAAGATATTTTCTATCTTTTACTTCCCAAGAATCTTTTTTAGGTTCTTGAGTTTTTGTTATTACAGGAGTTTCTTCTAAAGAAACTTCCTTTTTATTGTTTTTTGCCATAATATAATATAATTAAATAAGTTAAAAAAAAAGGGTTAGAGTGCTAAAAGCACCCTAACTCTTTAAATAATATTAGTCTAATAGACAGAAGTTATTAGCTCCTTGTACCACTAAACATCTTTCTGATAGGTAATGTACCTCCATTGCATCAAGATCAGAAGTGATGTTTCCACCAACAGATCCTGTTACCCAAGATTTAAGTTTTCTATCATCAGTTTGAGACGATCTATACCTTACGTGTAAGAAAGGTCTCTTAAGGTTTCTACCTAAATTTTCATCATAAACAGATGAAACACCAGCAGGTGCTATAATACCTCTAACTCTTGATGTATTATCAGCCGGTGAGTTTTTCAACCCTCTAGTTGAGTAATCATTTAAGTATTTCCAGTCAGATTTGTAGAAGTCATAAGAACCTCTTCTAAATCCTGTAAATCCTAAATTCAACGCCATATCGCTAGAATTGTTAAAGACACCATAAGATGTTCCATCAGTTCCATATGAATTTTGCGTTGCTAACATGTCATCGATAACTAAAGATTCGGTTCTATCTAGATACATCATGTTTTCTTCGATAGCACCTTGACCATCAAATTCACCTAATATAACATCGAACTCATCTTTGGTTAAAGTAGCTCTATTAATAAGACCTCTATCTGTAATAGCAGCTAGTAAACCTTCTGAACCAGCGATTTTAGCGCCAGTCAATACAGTATTAGTAGCTTCTTCAGCCTCTATACATGTCATTTCTAATTGATCAGAGAATCTTTGTCTAGTATCGCCTTCAGCTTTTAAATACCACATGTAACCACTTTGTCCATCTTCACCAGATACTTCAACCCACCCAATTTGAGCAGCATCAGAACCTGAGATTTCATATTTGTCTTTTATGATAACTGGTTTGTTAGAAAAAGATTGGAAAGATGGAGTTAAAACTTCGTTCCTTCCAGTTGTTCCTTTTGCAAATTCAGAACCATAAACAAATATTTCTAGGTCTTGTGAGTCACTAGTACCAAATGGATTACTTCCAGTTTTATAACCTATTGCTGTAATCTCACCATCACCCATTGCAGAAGCGCCACCAATTTGGCTTGCTCCATCATACCCATCAACGTGAGTAACATAAGCTTTAACTGTTGTGTTAGCTGTTTTATTACTAACTACGATAGTATCACCAACTCTAATTCCATGATCGGCACCTAAACCGTCAATAACATTTCCACCAGAAGCTTTTAGCCTACCTGTGTATCTTAAATGTAATCTACCTTGCTCAGACCAAACAACTTGATCTGACATAAGAGCTTCTTCTGCACCTACTTGAGAAAGAAAGCCTGAGATAGTTCTGTTTCCAAAAACTTCTGCTTCAGCTGCCATTAATTCAGGTAAGTACTGTTGTCTCCAATCATTGATGTCAGAGCCGCTTCCAGCTATGAAATCAATATAATTTGTGCTTAACGTTTGTTTTACTGGAGCTGGTACGCTATTTAAGTTACCTTGTGTTCCACCAAACAAACCTTGCGTGTTTGCCATAATTTTTAAATTTTAATTTGTTAAACTTTTAATTTTTAATTTTAAAACGAAGTTTACTAGAATCATCACCTAACACTTTAAATTTCATACCACCAGTACTTGTTTCCTGATGTCCTTGTCTAGGTGTCATGTCAACATTCTTAGAAGTTGTTAAACTACTTTTTAATGCATCAGCTTTACCTTGCTCATAAAAATGATTAGCTATAGCATCTGCATTCATTGCTGTAAATAAAGATTTATGATAACCCGCTGCGTCATTCATATTATCTTGCTTGTCAACAAATTGTTTTACAAAATTATTAATATCGCTTTGTGTTGTTTTCGTTTTATTTACATCCTTCACGTTATATCTATATTTTTTCTCACCAACTTTAAACTCAAAACCTTTGAATTTGTCGTTAAAAACATTATCTGTTTTTTGTTGAAATATAGATTTACGCTCATTTTGTAGTTGTACTACTTTGTCGCGTTCTTCGTTGTGTGTATTAAAAAAATCTATAGCTTCTTGTTGATCATGCGTTAACTTAACGCCAGCTTTGATATCCTTATAATACTTGGACTTTAACCCGTCCATGTGGGTTTTAGCGTTGGCAACTTGCTCTTTAAACGCCAATTTCTTTCTCTTGATGTCTCTTTCCTCATCAATGTCCTCGTCAATAGAAAAACTATCTTCTATTAGGAAATTTCTTTCTTCTTGTGTTAAATGAGGTTTCGTTTGTCTATAATACTCATGTAATACAGACATATCATCATACTTACTATAATCTTGATTCAATTTTACATAGTCTTCAAGATCACCACCAGTTTCATTCATAAAGTCTACAACTTTTTGAATATTTTCTGGTAATTTCTCACCAGTTTCTTTTGATTCTTTTACAGCTTCTTTAACTGTTTCTTCAACTGTTTCAACTTTCTGTTCAACAACTTCATCAGTTTTTTCTTCTGTAATTTCCTCCAAAACTGGTTTTTCAGTTTCTTCTTGTTTCTCTTCAACCTTTTCTTCTTCCACTTTCTCTTGAACCTCCTCAATAACTTTATCATCAGTTTTTTCTTCGGGTTGAACATCTTTAGGTTCTTCGACCTTTTCTTTTTCCTTTGGTTTACTTAAATCAACTTTAATGGTGTCATCTTGTGTACCTAAGTTTTTCATTCCTTTTGGTTGTGGTTGTTCTTTAACCTTAACCTCATCACCCATTGGTGTCTCTACAGTTTCTTTTACTGTAGCTTCTTTTTTATTTTCTGCCATAATATAATATTATATAATAATTAAACATATTAACTAGGTTCAAACATACCTAAGTCAAAATCTCCACTCAATATATCATTGCCTTGAGATTCAAACTTTTTAGGTGCTCCCCCAGTTTTTCTTTGATCTATTAATTCAGATTGTTGCGATGCTTGTATTCTAGTACGTTCATCTTTACGATCTTCCTTGTTAGTTTCTTTTTGTTTCAATGTGTCAATTTCCATTTGTTTTAAACGCATGTTAATCATAAACTCATGATCCATTAATGTCTTTTTTAATTCAGCTTCTTTATCTAACTTTTGTATATCCATTTGTAACTCAACTTGTTCTAACTGTGCTTTTTGTTGTGTTATAGCTTGATTCTTTTGAATTTCAGCTTGTGCTGCAGCTTGTTGTGCTTGCGCATTTGCTTCTGCTTGCGCTTGTATATTTCTTTCTGCTATTTGTTGATCTTGCGCTATTTTCTTTTGTCTTCGTAATTTTAAAAGTTGGTTAGCTAGTTTTAGATTTTTAACTTCTCTGACATCAATAGCATCCTCAAGTTCTATACTATTTTTAGCCAATGCTTGTTGTATATTATTTTCAAGTAGTTGTTTTTCCTCTTCATCTGGAGCTAACTCAATAAATATTCCAAAATCATGTAGATATAAACTCTTTAACTCATTTAATGTACCGACGTTATGCGCTCCAATTTGTTGTATAAATGCATTTTTTGTAGGTGAGTATTCAAGTATATCAGATATTCTTAATGACAAACACTCAGCTGTTTCAACAGTAACAAATAAACCAGATTGCAAAATATGCCTTGTTGCTGTATTACTATTAGCAGCTGCTATTTTTTGTATACCCACTAAAGCATTTTTATCAGGTGTACTACCGTCCCTAGCTTCATTTAACCCAGTCACATCTCTTATCATTTGTAAATAATAATTATATGTAGCAATTAAACTTTGTAATTTAGCACCACCACTACCGGATTGAATTTCTTGTATAGGTACTTTACCAGGATTCATATCACCCTCTTGCGTTAATGATCTACCAATAACACTACCAGTTTGGAAGAACATGTTTAATGCTTCTTGTGGATTATAATTTGTGCCATTACCTAAATCAACTTCAGCTAAACCATCAGCATCTAAATAAACGCCATCAGGAACCATTCTTGATAATACCTGCTGTAATTTTAAATGCGTTAGTTGAATCATATCGGCAAAACCAGTAATTCTACCAACTAATGATTCAATTTTACCTTTGTACATTCTTGGTGCAACTATAGCATAGTTCATTTTTACCTTTGATGAATCACTCTTAGGACGCATCATATTTTTAGCCATGTCCCATTTAAGCAGTTGTTTAGTACCTAAAACTAATGCGCCTTCATATAATACCTCGTGTGATTTAGAAATCTTTCTAAATTTTTCATCTTTAGGTGGGTTAAAGCTATCATCTTTTTGTATTGCTTTATCTGCACCACTTCCTAATGCTTTAACTTTATATACCTCATTCATAAATGTTTTATAATTAAAATATAAAACTTGAACGGTATTCTTATCTACATCAGCGCTGCTGCGGGTATTTCTATTTACTGATGATGAGTGAACACCAGATTCCGCTGCATCTTTTAATCCCTCTTCACTTAGGTCAGGGAATTGCTTTTTAAGTTCATTAATAGGTAGGTTTTTTACTTCACCAATATAGTATATATCATCAAAGTATGGTGATTCAGTATGTGACCAAACCATATTAGCTGGATCAACATATTCAACTGTTACACCTCTTGCGGTATCAAAATTATTCTTCACGCAACCAATACCAAGAACAGTCAAATCATAATATAATCTCTTTCTTGTGTTTTCGTATTTGTTATTATTAAATAATGTAGTTAACGCTTGCTCTTCAGCTATCTCAATGGATTGTTTGTAATCCAACTGCATATGTAATTGTAATTCTTCTTCACTACCAGGTAAATCATTGGGATTATTTTCGTACATGTTTTTATTAAATGCTTGTTGTACAAAATCATTAATATCTTTACTACGCATATCCCGCAACATTGATTCCATATACTCTGTTCTTTGTTCAACCCCACTTGGATCTTGCGAGTATACCTTTATATCATATGTTCTTTCCGCTATACCATTTACAACGATATCTACAAATTTAGGTATAATTGGAACGGGTTTCCAATCTAAATTAAGATAAGATAAATCCCCATTGATAGATAATTCATTTTTGTATTTTTGTATTGACTGCTCGCCTCTAGCATATAATCTTAATTTATGAAATTCATTTTCGTTTGATTTGAATTTATTAACATTGCTATTAACACCAAACCACTCATGTTCAATTGCTTGACCTATTTTTAATCCATATTCTTTACTAGCTTTTTCTGAATCACTTACAATCTGACTTGGAAAATTTGCTTTTCTAACTGTTTCAGCCATATTACTCTATTAATTTAGATGTTGTACCACTATTAGTATATTTAGCGATGTTTATATTTAGTTTTTTTGTCTCTATTTTAGCATTTGCAGCATATAGATTTCTATTACATGCCATCACCGCTAACCCAGAACTTATCGTTGCATCAAACTTTGTTCTTTTATTTATATCAAATCTTGACCAATCGTTAAGTGTTTTATTAAAATACATATTCCCATGAGATCCATCTTGCTTTATACCAACATGCTCTTGTATATACATTTCAATTGCAGCAGCGTGTGCTTGTTTAATATCTTCACTTGAATTTGGAATGCCACCAACTTCTTTTTCAGCAACGGATAATTTATTCCATATTTTATCAGGTCTATTCATTGAATAACCTCTATAACCTCTTCTTCTTAAATAATATAATAATCTAGGTTTATTATTTTCAGCAAGTATTGGCATGCCGTAAAACACTAATGCCATTAACACGTCTTCAAAAAACATTTCAGCTGTTGCTGGTCTTGCTATGTATTCTAAAAAAAATTGGTTAGGAGGACAATCCTCCATACTAAATTTTGTTAAACCGTGTAATGCGCCTTTAGATCCTTTGTTATCTACTGTTCCAGATATATCATAACTATCACAGCCAAAAGCACCCATATGCTCATTGCCAGGATACTTTCTACCATTTTTTTCAAAAATTTTATTTTGTAAATGACTAGGTGGTACCCAAGAAACATTAAATCTTCCTTTTGGATCAGGGTAAAATATTACGTTACTATCTTTAATTCCATTAACCCACTGGAAGTTTCCAGTTGATATACCAACTGAATTTTTTAATTCTTCATTAAAATCTATTTGCTCGTATATTTTTACTAAATTAAATATACTATTTTGTGCTTCATCTCTAAATGCGTGTTCTTCAGTTCTTGGGAATTGTCTGTAAAACTCATTTAAAGCGTCTTGGTCGTTTCTTAAACCTTCAACTTCATTTTCCCAATGATTAATGACACCAGTTTCAACCATGTCATTATAGATGTTATAAACCACATCCTTAGGCGTTGTAAACACAGGCATACCATACCTATCCATAAACCCTTCATAATTCCATTCCATTGGTATAAACAAACTATATAACCCAGATTTAGTTTGTCCATTCTTATTTCTTTTTGTTACATCGGAATCTCTAAATAATTTCTTAAAATTATCTCCTCCTTTGTCTAATGCGTTTGATGTACTTCCCATCATACACTTCCCAATAATTCTACTACCTAA
>Ga0098059_1000868_pt1 | contig 16148 bp, 19 predicted proteins | sample 20_taG_FD_92580 | JGI IMG/M metagenome (GOLD analysis project Ga0098059, IMG submission 92580) | Marine viral communities from the Subarctic Pacific Ocean - 20_ETSP_OMZ_AT15318 metaG | ecosystem: Environmental > Aquatic > Marine > Oceanic | place: Subarctic Pacific Ocean | collected 2015-01-19
ACAAAATGACTAAAACAAAGAAAAATAATAAACCTTGGACAGCCGCAGACGATGCAGAGCTAGTTCTTATGCGTGAGGCTAAGACGCCAACGAAAGAAATTGCTAGAGCGTTAGGCCGCACGCCTTCTGGGGTTATGAATAGAATTCAAAACAAGCAAATTCCTTACGGTAAAGAGCCAACATTTCGCGAAGTTGTGGATACAGCATTTGCCAAGGGTAAAATTGAATTCGGTGAGCCAGACGAAAAGGGAAGTTTCGAACAACTAACTGATTTACTAGGTCAGATGGAAGAGGACATCAAACCAAGCAAATGGTTTCCAAGGTTGCGAAAGTTTTTAAAGAAATTATTCGGGTTAAAATAACAAAAGATTAGGCGGATCTCCCGCCTTTTTTTATATACATAAGCCGAACAAATCATCGGGTTATAAAACCTACTGCTGTGTTATGTGCGCCAGTTGTTACAGGCAATGTGATGATTGGCACACCTTGCCCCAATTGCTGTGTTATTGACACCCGTGGTTTTTACATCTATCCTACAATTATTGTAATCAGTTTAACCTTACCTGTATTGATTACACTGCTCTTACTGACCCCGACTGGCTAGGTTTCGCACTGCAACGTCGGGGTTTTTTTATCCCGAACATAAATTTTCTTATATATGCCCTTGACCCCGAACATAAGAAATGTTATGTATTAGGTCTAGCAAAGAAAGGTAATAAGATGACACAATCATTTCAATGGCTTATCACTTCATCAGGTCACTTCATGCACGGCACGGAAAAGAAGTTTTACAACAACTTAGCCCATGCTGAGGAGTTGCCCGAAAACTTTGAAGATGCTTGCCACATGGCGTATGATCATTGCAAGGACTGCACGTCTATTCGTGTTTTACGTCTTGATCGCGATACAGGCACTTTTGAAGATCAAACAGCTAAAGCTGTATATTTTATCGCGCAAAGCGTTTTAGACCTTCATGACGAGGAGAACGGCGTTCCCGAATGGGCGCAGGAGCAATTTGATGCGTTGGAACCAGTATTAGAGGGAGATTACTAATGAAAAAAGATATAGAGCTTGAGCGTATGCTTGATGAAGTTTTTGCAAAAGTATTTGGGAAGGACTGGTAATGGCAAAATGGAATTTAAAAGGGGAGCGCATGGACATTAAAGATGTCCTTGTGCGTCTTAATGATATTATTCACGCGAAAGACCCGAAGGCTGAAGCTGTAAGGTTTAAGCGTGATCTTGTTGTTAAGTTGGAAAAGGAAAAGTAATATGGAAAGACCAACTTTCAGATACATTCTTGATCGCTTAAATGAAATTAAAACGCAATCTGACTTGGAGGCATTGAAGTCCGATGTTGAGGGTTATTTACCTTTAGATAAGTTCGAAGAGGACTTTGATGTCAACACCGCAGTAGATAACTTGAAGCGTGATTACGTTAATAGGGCTTTAAATAAAGTCCCGACACTACACGAAGCCGCAGACTTGCTCGGGTTAAAGAGCTATCAGGTTTTAGTAAACTGGATGAAACGACTGGATATTAAGCATGACTAACAGAGCAGAAATTCTTGAAATAGCAAAGCAATACGTTACCAAAGATAGAGCGTCTGATCATGGCGACATGGAAGATAACTTTAAAATGATTGCGGATTTTTGGTCAACATATTTAGGTATTGTAATTAATCCGCATGAAGTTGGAGTTATGATGAACCTATTAAAAGTTGCACGCATTAAATCAAATCCTGAACACCCTGATAATTGGGTCGATGGCGCAGGCTATATGGCTTGTGGCGGTGAGATTGCGGGAAAACCAAAAAGAACTAAAATGCCCGCATTGGATGCTAACGGTAAGTTCGAAAAACATAAGGAAGCGTTATGAATAATTGGACTACGAGAGCTTCATATTATGAGTTTAATATAAAGGCTAAGAAAACATTTCGTTACATTGGATGGTCATATGCAACTAAAGATCATTGGAATGAATTGGTGCGTTGGGTAAAATCAGGAAATGTTGTTTGTATAAATGATAAGTTATATTTTAATGAAAAAAAACTTAGATATGACTTAGAAGATATACCAAAATTTTCTAATGCTAAAAATAAAGCAAGTTTAAATCACGTTCCAATTTCACATAAAGAATGGGTATTATAAAATGACTTTTTACACAATGCTTGTGCTGACATATGTAATAGAAGGCACGGAAGTTCAAAAGAAAACTTTATATAGAAACGCATACGAATGTGGAGACGCATTAGAAGCCGCATATAAACCATATGAAGATATGGATAGTATGGGTCAATGTATTGAGACAGACAGGGTATCGTCTATCACTCTTATGCCAAAACTAAGACCTATTAATTTAGGAAAATAATCGCGCAAGGCGGCGATGAATTCGTTTAAATGTTAGCGCATTTGGTAGCGAATTTATCTAAGTTCTGATCTGATATTAACTTTGCCCGTTTAAATCTGATTAAATTTAACCGCCTTGCCGTGCTTTTATAAACAACACAAATCCTCAGTCAATCAATTATTGATTGAAAACTGAATAAATGTTATAACCCGAACAAGTTCACTCGGAGATTATACATGGTAGCTTCACCTTACGCAAAATCAATTAGACCGATGCCGATGGGGCAACCTAGTTTGTCTTCTGGAATTATGGGTACTCCTTCTCTTATGAGTTCCCAACCTACAGAAGATATAAGAAGTCAATATGATAGGTTAAAAAAGGAAGCGGCAGACAGAAGAGCCGGAGGCTTTATGGGGCAAGTTGTTTTGCCAACCGAAGGTCAAACCTTTGAAGAATATAAAGAAGGTAGAGATAAATTTGGTGGCCTTTTACCTAGTGGTGGAAATCTTAGACCTAATTTATTCAGTCAACCTATTTTTCCTTCTTCTGATCCAGTAAGGCGCGAATATGATAGGCTAAAGAAAGAAGCCGCAGACAGAAGAGCAAACGGATTTATGGGTCGTGTTGTTTTACCTACTGAAGGTCAAACTTTTGAAGAGTATAGAGATGAGCGTAAAAATTCTATAGCTTCATTTTCTAATCAACCACCTCTTAAAACTAATCAACCTCAGTTTAATCAGTCTGCTTTCGATACATTTATGGGTGGATTAGATCAAGCTCAGAGAGATTTAGTCAACAGCTATGGTGCAAATCAAACGTACCAAGCGACTCAGCAGTATCGTAACCCGAACATGGGTATGGGTATTGGTGGTCAAAGACCTACAGGCATGGGAATGTTTGGTGGATTTCCACAAAGACCTCAATTTCCGCAAAGACCTCAAGGTATTATGGGTGGATTCGGAATGTTCAGGCCCCAGCAGCCAATGAATTATTCGGGTTATGGTGGTATGCAGCAGCCAATGATGAATTATTCGGGTTATGGTATGCAGCGCCCGCAGCAGAATTATGGAATGCAGCAGCCTATGAATTATTCGGGTTACGGGCAGCAGCCAATGCAATCACCTTACCAGCAATACGGAATGATGGGTGGCGGATACCAGCAAAGTCCTTATCAACAGCCTTATCCCCAGCCGCAACAATACGGCGGATACGGAATGAATCAAGGTTATGGTGGTCAAAGTTCATTTGCGCCAATGCAAAATCCGTACCAGCCGCAGCAATATGGAAATAACTCGAACAATTTCTCAGGTTATGGAATGCAGCAAGGCCCGTTTGGCGCAGCGCGTTAATTTTCTCTAGGCAGCTCGTATTTATCTTTAATCTTTACGATTGCTTTCTCAGAAGTATGTATAACTGCTGATATTTCTTTAATCCCGAAGCCCCGAAGCAACAGCATATTGATTGTAGTTGCTTGCTTTGTAAGGGCTTTCGGCTCTTTTTCACTGCTTTCATCTTTAACAATGTGAAAAGAAGCTCTTCTTTTTTTATAGTTAGGCGATATTGAATCAAGCTTTGGGTTAGCTTTGCGGTCTTTCTTCATTTGAATTTCCCAAAGCTGTTTATATACATCTTGATACTTATCAACAACTTTTTGTGGAATTTTATCCATCAGTCCCACCTAGCATCGCCTTTAAGAACAACTGCATTGCCTACAATGCCCGTTCCATAAGTTTCAGATGCTTCCTTATTATAGTCTAGTCCTTTCAATAGTCCCTCTTCATTGACGAGAATTTGAATATCTTCATGAATAGGTGAACGAACCATTTCAACATACCCATCCACAAGAGACTGTGCCTCTTCCAATGTGGGTTTCTTATCTTTAAAAATGTGAATCATTTTATTTCTCCTTAAAGATGGGATTATTGCCATATTTTCCCACGATTGTCAAATGTTATCTCGACCCGTTTGACGTTCATACTCACCTCTAGCGAGTGATCCATCCATAGCACCAAGCCACTTTTCTTCCCCACCTGTTGTTAGTGCATACTTTCGTATCATTCCCATAGCGAGAGCTTCAGTAACGGCTTTCTTGATAGTTGTTTGACCGCCTGCGGTTTGCAAATAGACAACGCAAGGCTCAATAGCTTCCGACTCACGAATAGCATGGAATATACCGCTATTGACACCACCATGTGTAACAGCACGACCATCTAATTCTCTAATTCTAACAAACTCAACAATATGTGCTAGTCTATCCCGAACAGATTGTGACATCGTTATAGATCGGACATCTTGTGACCTATCTTCGAGTAGGCCAGTGTTAGGATTACGGATAAAATGCCTAATATCTCTATTTGCAGGACCATTTGACTTAACGACAGCTCCATCAAACACACCATTACGCGTATATTCTACATTAAGATCACGACAGCGTTGTTTTCCTGTACCTTCATCGACAGACCAGACCGCAAATGCAGACCGAACGCCATCAACAATAGCAGAAGTACCCCGAATAAGACTACGCGCTTGTTCTGGTGTTGTAACTGGATCGTTGTCTTTGATCTTTGCCATATGGTGATTAACCATAACAGTAGCACCTGTTTCGGTTGCCATCTGTGCAAGTAAACTCATGAATGCAGCTCCTGCCGCCGGATCAGCGTTTACATCTGCGTGAACAAACGAGGCCATAGGGTCAATTACGATTAGCTTTAACGTTTCCATCTCTAGCATCTGATCATAAATCCGCGAGAACTCTTCACCCATCAAATATGTATTGTCAAACTTCTGCATGATAGGAAAGACACCACCAAGGTTTGGCAATGGAAGTACGCGCAACTTATGGCTGTAAACTTCTCTATGCCTTTGAGGGTCAAGGCGCGAAATACGTCTGTGCATTTCGTCTTTATCATCTTCTGCTGTGATTAATATAACATCGCCGTGTTCTGCAACTAAACCACCAAAAGCAGACTGCATAGATGTACCTGAAGCAACCTTCATAGCTAGATCAAGTGTCATCATGCCTTTACCACTATCTCCTGCCGCCGCAAATACACACGGAACTCCAAGAGGTATAGTGTCACCGATTAAAAACTTTTGCTCAGGCACTGACCCGACAAAGTATTGGTCAACTAACAGGCTTTCATCAAGTAAGTTAATTGGCTTCTTTACACTTCTCTCATTCTTCTTGAGCATCTTCTCGATGTTAAAGTTTTCTTCAACAGCATCAGCCGCATCCCACTTTTCAGACTTAGTAGTAGGTATTTTAAGAATCATTGTGGACTTTACGCCCGCTTCTTTCGCTTGAGCTTCAACAATGGATGCAAGCTTCTTGCCTGCGGCATCATTATCAGGCCAAAGTATCAGCTCTTTACCTTTTAGCGGCGTGAAATCAAACTTATATGCTGTGTTTTCTGACAACATACCAGCACCGCCGATTGTGCAAGTTGCTACATACCCAAGAGATGTGAGTGCATCAGCGCATTTCTCGCCTTCAACCCAGATAACTTTGTCTGAATCCAAAATGTTCGGGATATTGTATAGAGGTCTAGGTTCTGGAATACCTTGGCGACCTTCCATAAACTGACGGAACTGCTTTTTAGGCTTACCAGACGCGTCAAGTATCAGTTCACCTTGTGCGTTTTTCTCAAAATACTTACGAACCGATACAATAACTATGCCATTTTCGTCAGTATAGTTGTATTCATCCTCAAAATCTGTGCTTGAGTTAATGCTCATGCTCTTTTGTTGCTGTGGAAATCCCTGCTGCGCAGTTGTAACTGCAAAGTTTGACGGATTGTTCGGCTTAACAATGTTTTCTGGCGGGGCCACATAGTCTGGGCTTATGTATTCTTTAAAGTATTCAACACATTCGGCTAATGTATAACCACGACCTTCTTTGAATATCTTGCATATGCCCCCGACACCCTCACCGGATTCAAAATCTTTTCCGTTTAGAAACCAAGGGCTTTGCATGTCTATGTTAATAACCATAGACTTTCCTGCCTCACCACGAAGCGATCCAATATAAAACTCTTTGCCCCTTTGAACGCCTTCTGGGTATGTATCTATCAATGTTTGTAGCTGTACGCTACGAGGCACTTCTCTCGAAATACGCTCGGCTACATCTTTAGGTGACTTGCCAACGCTCAGTATATTCATTGATCTGCTCCCCAACAAGTTTCCCTAAACTCACAAAACTTACAAAGAAAAAAATCTTTGGTGTGAGCAATACGAGGTAGAATGTCACCTGCTTTCGCCGCAGTCAAGATATTCACTGCCTTATCACTTGCCTCTTGAGCCAACTTCTTATTGTAAGGTACAAGCTCATAGTATATTTCAGACGTGTTTTTATTAATAACAGTAAACAACGCAGGATGCTCATAAAGCTCCATATAAGTCTGGTATAGTGCAAGTTGAGTAGCATACACTGGGTTTGCTTTAGTTACACCATGACGAACAAACGCCTTAAACTTGCTATCATTTGCTGACTTACACTCCCAAAGAGCAGGATATCCCATTTCAACAGGACCATCACAGATTACGCCATCTATGTGACCTCGAATCTCCCCATCCGCTATAGAAAACCCGAACTGCTTTCCATCTTTTTGTTCTGTGCGTAAATCAAATCCTGCATCTTTTAACCACTTAGAAGCATATTCTTCTATCTCATGACCAAACTGAAAGATGCGCAAAGTTCTTGCACTAAATGCTTTATCAGGATCAATCGTGTAGTTTAAATAGCGATATTGTATTTTACGCTGACACTCATCACCAATGCTAGAAGCACCGATATACTTGCGTCTCTCCCTTTTTTCTTCATTCGCAACAATCGCATCATCTACGACCTTAGTAATACTATCTGCTACAGGATTTTCATTAGAATGGGATTGAAGTAGAAGGCCAAGCGCCTGTTGACTTATAGTAGATTTCTTCGAGTTTCCCAATGTTTATCTCCTTAGTTAAAGGTGTTGATTCCTGTATTGCAAATATTAGTGTTTGTACTTCTTCTTCTGTAAGGTCGCAAAACCTTTTGTCCCAACCATACTTACCTAATACGAACGCCAACTCTTTCATTGGCGGTAGTGCTGTTGGTGCATTACTTGCTGCTGTCAATGTACTGTCTCCTCATTTAAGTCGAACAAATCTATGACATCATCAATGTCATCAGGATTTATTTCGCTGTTTCTAAACCCAATGTTTATAACTTCTTCACCTTTAACTCTGATACTTGCGGTACCAAACAGGACAATACTCTTGGCCTCTTCAATGTGATCGTTGATTTTTTCATTCGCAGAAGCTTTTATTTCTTCAATATTGCTTGAGTCTTTAACCCAACAAATCATTTCGTATTCACAAGTTTCAACTTTATCTTCTTCTTTTTCAGCAAGCATAAGATACATTTCAAATCTCGGCATCTATTCAGTCCCTGTTAATTTTTTAACTTGTTCTGAAATTATCTTATCAATCTTTTGCTTGTTCCAATAGTACCCTAAGCAACAACCTGCTTTATATTTTGTCCAAGAGAAATCAATCGCACTAATTTGTACGCCATTTCTGCGTAAATGCTCTTTCTGTTTGTCAGTAGCTGCTTGATTTAACCAACGCTTAGTTTTGTTAGCCGCGTTGCTATCTTCAATCTCACGAAGAAAATCATCGCCTGCCGCCATCGCTTGTACCTTCTCACCGATAGAAACCACTCTAGGACGCCCATTCTGCGCCTTCACGATAGCTATCCAGTATTTTCCGATATTACCTACCAAAGTAAACCCACTGAAGCCCATAGCCATCATAGCGTTTCCGTTACCAAATGGATCAATCCACATAAACGGAGACAACTTCATCAAGTCATACTCAGTCATAACAAAGCTATCTAATGCTTCTTTAACTTTTTTCTGGAACTCATGCTCACAGATAGGACATATGCGCGTATTTGCAGATACTTCACTTCCGCAATCAGGACATATCTTGGTAGGTGCCTCACCGCCCTCAGTCTTATGCGCACCATCTAAGTTAGCTGTTTCGTCCAAACCGCCATGTGTAATGATAGATGTACCAAAATCCATGACGATACAGTCTGTCTTAATAGTATTTGGATATAGCTCTGGGTCGAGTATTCTTAGACCCCTGCCTATCATCTGAACCATTGTGCCTTTTTGTGAGCATGGTCTAGTTAAGATAACGCAAGATACTGGTGGGGCATCAAACCCTTCTGTCAGCACGGCAACGTTTACGATTACTTGTAAGTCGCCAAACTCCAAATCATGTAGCATTTGTGCGCGTTCATCTTTGTCTGTCTCTCCAGTAACAAAGTTTGCTTTAACACCAGAGTTTATAAAAGAGTCGCAAACGTGTTCGGCATGTGAGACTGTAGAACAAAACACAACAGTTTTTCTGCCTGATGCTTTCGCTTTCCACTCAGATACGATCCTATCATTAATCACCTGTCTATCCATGATAGCCGCAACTTCTTCCATATCGTATTCTTTGCCGCGCTTAGTGACGTTATCAAGTTGCTCTCCAACGCCAAGATCAATCACGAATGATTTAGGACGCACTAAAAATCCTTCACGAATTAAAGTTGCTAATTCAATCTGATGTGCGCAATTATTGAATACAGACCGCAAACCTTTGCCATCGCCACGGTTTGGCGTAGCTGTAAATCCCACGATTTCTGCGCTGTCATTGTCTTCAAGAACAGCGTTAATAACTTTCATGTAAGTTGGTGCGGCTGCATGGTGGCCTTCATCAACTACAACCATATCAAACATTGGGCGATCACGTAGGTTTCTGTCTCTCGACATTGTTTGAACCATTGAGAATACGGCTTCGCCATCCCAATGCTTAACGGTGCCATTAACAATGCTTGTGGTAATATACGGATTGACCTTCTCAAATTTCGCTTTGTTTTGCGAAACGAGTTCGTCACGATGCTGTATTACTAAAACTCTTCTGCCTTTTTCATGTCTCTTACCAACCAAAGCAGAAAGCATAATTGTTTTGCCTGCTCCTGTAGGAGCGACGATTAGGGTATTACCGTGTTTGTCTAATGCGTTACACGCGTCAGAAACGGCTACCTCTTGGTAAGGACGTAATATCATAATAAACCTATTTGCTAGAATAGTTGGGGGGATTGTGGCGCACGGCCCCCCTGTCCGTGTTCTAGCGGGTGCAGATAGACCCTGCCACTAGATTAACTTTGCGCCCAAGAAGGTACTGCACCAGTTGGTTGCGGACTTGCCGCTTGTGGTGCTGTGTTGGCAACAGGCGCTGAACCCTGTTGTGCCACTCCTTGAGTAAAGAACTCTCTGTTATCGGGTGTGAGTGCCGCCATAAGCTGATTGCTATCGGCGTAACCATTAGTACCCTTCTTGATACCAATTTTTGCACAAATCTCCAATGTATTCAAGTCTGCCATACCTGTAATGTTTCGATTTTGCTGTGCTTGTGGTGTCATATCAGATGGTAAGATACCTCTCGCACTCTCAACAATACTCTTTAATGTTCGCAAACCGATTTCTTTTGCCAATGGCATACCACTTTGACCTAGCTTATCGCCATCAACAAATACGCTGTGCCAAAACTTTCTGCGGTCATACTCGCCACCGATGATAGTAAATTCAAGGTTCATCCACTTTGCAGATGTACTTGCAGACTTTTTAAACCAAGCTCCTTGTCCAAACTCAGGTATTTCAATGTCGCCCGGCTGTACTAATACAATCGCACGAACCACTGCTCCTTTTGGGATAAGTGTGAATTCTTGGTTTTGTGGGTTTTCGTCCTGTGGAACGTTATTTAAATTAAGCATTATGCTTCTCCTTCGCTAGAGTTTTGTGTTGTTGGATCAACAAAGATTAATTCTTTGTCAGTTTTGTGACCACCGCTACTCATTTTATCCATGAGTTTTCCTAAGTGTGGCTCTTCAATTACATCAAGCCTACCAGAGCGATCCTTCGCAGGATAGCCCCATTCATTTAAAGGCTGACATACAAATGCACGATACTGTCCATGATCACCTGTCAAGATAGACATAGTGATAACTTCGTCAACAATTCCGGGCAATTCTCTTCCAGTTTTGCTACCTTCAATTTGAAGATGGTACTGTTTTCTTCCGTAATCATCTGTGACTTCATCAAGAATACCTACAAACACAACGTTCTTAGAGCGAATGTGCTGTATGTGAGTAAGCCAAGACATCATTTCACGACCATGCAAACCATATGCGGCTCGTGTATCTAGTTTTCCAGACCGTTCTGATCTGACTTCTGGTTGTTGTAGGCACCATTGAAAGCAAAGACGACCTGCAACAGTAATCGAGTCCACGAATAGAGTGTCATACTTTTGCCACACGTCAGCGCCATCACCATACATCTGTTCAACATAGTTATAATGTGATTCGCTGTAAGGCTGATCTTCTGCCAATGATGGGTTAGGACCACCTAAGAAACACGCTAAATCACGACATTCTGCCCAAGTTCGCGGACGAACAACATCAATAGCGCAACCTTCAATAGCTGCATCCCCTGCTTCTAAATCCATAAACAATGTTGTGTTAGGATTAAGTGTACGAGCAAGCGTAGTTTTACCTACACCGCTTGCACCACATACTACGATCTTATGACCCTTCTTTTCAGCGAGTCTCTGATCGGCTGTAATAATTTGTAAAGCCATATTATGTATCCAATTCTACTGTGAAGCGACCAACTTCTGTTGTGCGGCATTCTTCAAGAACGCTTTTGATTGCAGGTGGAGCGTTTGTAAATTTACGCTCTTCTACGGCAAAGGTCAGCTTACCATAGTGCCTTGCGTCTTCATCAGACAGAGTGCCTAATGCTTCACGCAAAGAATCTTGATCCCAAGATACTTTTTTAGTGACAACTGCTTTTATCTTACGATTGCCATCTACTATACTTGTAGTGCCAAAATCTTTGCCTTCAGCGTTTAATGCGGCTGTGGCGCGAGATAAGTAAGTGTCTTTTAAATCTTGCTCAACGTCCTTCAAATCACCACGCAACTTATCTATAGCTGCCTTTAGTTCATCTCGGAGTTCGAATAATTCACGACTTTGCATGTCGAATCCTTTCTGCTTGTTACTAGAGTCCCAACTATAACCATATAGAATGGGTTTGTGTCAAGCAGTTTTTTTCGACAATAGAATATCTATACCTAAACAGGCTTTCATAAGCTTCTTTTTCAGCTTAAATTCTGGCGTTTCAACGCCTTTAGCGTCATCAACAATGTAATGCCATACACCGTCTTTGTCTTCTCGTTCGTAGCAAAAATCAGCGATGTAAGCGCATATCTTCTGGTCATTAACCATTAAGTTAAATCGAACCTGTAGCTTTAAATCTCTTATAGTTCCTGCGCGTTCTAGTGACTTTAAGTAAAGGTATCGCTCACCTTCCCATTTAGAATCAAATTTAATACCCTGTATGGTAACTTTTTTATTTCCATATTTGGGTCTTGACCCACGCCGCTTGGGATTATATACATTAGGGAAAGTCATTTATGGGAAGGAACCTCCATGCCAAACCCCGGAAAATATAAGTCCGTAGGTGTTTCTATTGAAGCATACGATAAACTGGTTATCATTGCTGAAAGCGAAGATCGCGCTATTGGGCGACAACTTGCTCGTATGATAGATGAAACATTCGAACAAATTAATGCTCGTGTCAATACCAAGAGACAAACGCCAAATAGTTTTGGAACAGTTGGTCTAGGTGGCTTGTCTTCAGTCTCCGTTATAGAAGACTAAAGAAGATCAGCGTTACCTAAACCGCCTAACAAAGTAGCTGCTATATAAGGGTTAGACTTAGCGCGTTCGCGTAAGTTTGCTTGTTGTCTTGCGGCTCTAGGGTCAACTTTTTGAGTTATTTGTAAGTCATCTACACTCATAGGCATAGACACTTCTGGAATGTCTATTGGGTTTGAGGTTGGAGCTGTACCACGAGCCTCTTGATCTGCAAGTAATGCTCTAGCACCACCTTGTCGAGAGGATATTTTTAATCTATTAGCTGCATCTAAACCTTTAGATAATTTTTGCCCTAAGTTAGATGCTCTTTGTGTTAATGAAACTCCTGATCCAGCTACTTGTGCTGTTGATTCATTAAGTGCTTGTGTCAAACTTTGTGCCGCAGCTTGTGGTGTTTTTCTACCAGCTTTAACTTCTAAAGCTGTGCGCATAACTTTAGGGTTATTAAACATATAATTTAGAACCCTAAACCTTGCGGCTTTCGGAAGATTAACCATTGGATTAGTAAATTGACCTGTACGAATAGCATCAGCAGCTAAAGAGCCTGCCCCTCTTTTACCAGTATCGCGCAAAAATATAAGATCATCAGATAATTGTTTAATGTCTTTTACTGCTTGTTCTCCAAGAATTTTGTTAATCATTTCTGGCTTATAAGACTCAAGTGCATTGCGTAAAGAATACGCAGCTTTTTCGCTTAAAAATATGTCTTGATCTACAGAACCAAGAATATCGTTTATAATTGTTCGTTTTATTGTTTCTTTAGCTTCTGGACTATCTGAGAAAAAATTTAATATTTTATTCATTTGAGCGCGTGTCATATTTTTATTAGTCATAGCAGCCGCAGCTTCTTCAGGGTCTAAAGACCCTGATCCAAGACGACTTAAAATACTTGATTGAGAAGCTGCTTCTAAACCAATTTGTGCGTCACGAACACTACGAAGTGTTTGAACAATTCCTGCGTTTGGATTTTGAGCTACAATATTCTGTAGTGTTTTGTCATCTATTTTTTTAACACCTCCATACGCTAAAGACTTAGCAAGATTTTGAACCTCTCCCCACTGATCACCAAACAATAGCTTTCCAGTTTTGTCTTTATTTAGTCTTTTTACTTTTCCGTAAAATTGCACACCATTAAATTTAGTAGGATCACCAAAGTCTTTATTTGAGTCCAGAAGCGCTTCATCAAGATAACGTTTTGCTAAGTCTTGTCGAACTACTTCTTTTTGTCCTTTTGCTGCGTTTAATGCAGATTCTATTCGTGCAGGACTTTGAATAATTTTGTCATAGTTTCTACCTACCTCTAGCTTAACATTTACACCCGGTTCTCCAAGATTTCTAACAATTCCTAAATTTTCTAGGCGATTAAACATGCGTATTTCAGACCTATAATTTTTATTTGCATCTTGGAGTAGGCTCATGGCTCTTCTCATTTTAGGTGCGTTACCTGCTCCAATTCCGGTAAGTTGAATATTTCCTTGCAACATATTATCTACATTATCTCGCAAATCTACGAGCAATCTACGAGGAGTAGTGTCTCTAATACTTAGTCTTGGGTCCATTAAAGTATCTTGAATATTTTTACGCAATCCTCTAAGGCCATTAAACGTTGTAAATCCTTGAGTAGAACCTTTTTCTACAAGGTCTTTTATTTGAGCGCCAATAGCTGTAAATTCATCAGGAGCTACAGAACCTGCGCCACCGTATTTACTTGCAATTGTGTCATCAAATTTTGTTTTTAAACCTTTAATATCAAAGATAGGCATTTCTCCGCCTTCAACTTCAACATTTCTTCCATTTATTTTTATTTGACCTTTTATTTCAGCAAGTTTATCATCAACACCTTTATATAAACTGTTTGCGCCTTTTGAAAACTCATCATAATTATACATTAATATTTCAAGAACAGAATCATCAATTTCTGAACCTTCTTTTGTTGATTTACTCAAAAGAGATATAGTTTCATCAATAGCACTCATATGAGCCTTTTGTGCGTCTGCAAGAGCATTTTCTAACTTTGTTGCTTTTTTTGGCGCTGCATCTGCTATTACTTTAGCTAAATCGTCTGTTGTCGAGCCTGCAATAAAGTTACCAGAATTATCGACAATTCCTGCATCTTGTAATACTTTTTGTTTTTTGTTTAAAGCAAAAAGAACATTAGAAACAGCACGCTTTTCTTTACCAGCTATAGCTTCAGCAATTTGTGAAGTACGAGATATTGCCGCGCCCATTCCAGCAGATTCATAACTTGGCACACCTCCTTCATCCATAATCCTTAAAGCTTGTTCAGCTTGAGATTTACCTAATTCGCGCTCACCTTGACCCAACGCTCTAGCTGTGGCGTTAGTCACCTTACCAGCACCTTGTATTAGCTTTCTACCAGCTTTAAATGTTCCTACAGTAACTAAGTCAATTGTTCCCGCCAAGGTTGCTTCAGTAAGAATATCTTTACCAACTTCTCCAAGGTCTTGTTTTTGAAGACCTAAAAGGCTTTCTATACCTTCTTCTACGGCTTGACCAGCTCCTGCGCCAATTGCAGCTCCTGCTGCTCCTGTTAATAAGCCCGGAGCGCCAATAATACCACCAATAACACTACCAATGGTTTCAGGAGCTACTCCTGCAAGATCAGAAATATCACGCAAACTAAAACCCTCTTCTTCAAGAATAAGGTTTTTTCCAATAGGCTCCATTCCCTGACTAATCTGACCAGCTTCAGTTAAAGCCAAGCGACCCTGAGAATCTTTTGTGTATCCTTCTTCACCAACAATTTTGCGAAGTATTAGCTCTTTCTCTTCTGGAGTTTCTCCAAAAGATACTTTTGCTCTAAGACCACCAGCCGCACCAGTTTTATAATCAAATCCTTCGTCTTTTCCAGAAGCAGAAGACATAAGGTCTTCAAAAGACTTAGCTTTCTGCATTCCAAGAGAACTAGGTTTAGACTGTGATTCACGAAATTTTTTAAGTTGTTCTTGAGGAGACAATTGTTCGTTTTGTAACGATCTAAACTGACGTAACTGTTCTTGAGGTGTCATGTATAATCTCCTGTTTACTTAAAATCTGCCATCGTCAAGTTAGTGTTGTTAGCTTTGTTCATTGCGTCAAGCTCTTGTTGAGTAGGCGCATCAGTAGAAGAGCTGCCAAATTTAACTCCCCCATTTTGTTCTAGCCAACTTACAGCCCGATCAAGATTTCTTTGAGGCTTCAAAACCGTAAGGTCATAAATTTCTTTTAACTGTCTCTTAATTAATTCGACATCACCACTGGTCCAACTAATTTTACCAATTCTTTCAGTAACAAGCTTACGATCATTATCTGATAATGTTTTACCAGACTCTTGAAGAATGTTTGTTGCCTCATCAATTGCTAAGTTATTAAGCATACGTTTTGCATCAGACACTGTACTTGGCATATCTCCTGCTTTTATACCAAAATTTCTTAATGCCTGTTGCATACCACCTAAAATTTGTTTTGGAATAGATACGCCTTTATTTAAGTTTTCAATTAAAACTTCAAACTTTTTCGCTCCAGAGTTAATACTTTCTTGATGCTCCATAAATCTTCGGGCAATTGTTTCAGGTTTTTCTGCTAATTTAAAATTAGTTAAAGTTGTTCCTTTGTAGTTCGCATCCGCAGGAGCCGCAAGAACCTGTAACTCAGGCGGCACTTCATCTGCTTTTCCACCAATTAGTGATATACGCTCAAAAGAACCCCATTCGTCTCCAAGGTCTTGTCCTTCAGCACGTTTTTCAAGAATAGATAATCTATCACTAGCATTTATAAAGTCATATTTTTTTGAAAACTCTGGATCATTTATAAGTTGATTAAGTTCGTATTTGTTAAGATTTTCAAATTGTCCATTATCAAATCCTTCAAATGCAGCTCCAGCTTTACCTTTTTCATAAAACCAATATTTACTGCGGTTCATCATTTTTTCTTTATTTGCGGCTCTTGTGGCTTTATCAGCAGATTGAGTTTGTAAAGCATATTTACCACCAGCAAGAGCGCCCTGACGAGCGCGATCTTTTGCTTTTTGCAGCGCAGGCATAGCTTTGTC
>Ga0098059_1000869_pt1 | contig 16098 bp, 11 predicted proteins | sample 20_taG_FD_92580 | JGI IMG/M metagenome (GOLD analysis project Ga0098059, IMG submission 92580) | Marine viral communities from the Subarctic Pacific Ocean - 20_ETSP_OMZ_AT15318 metaG | ecosystem: Environmental > Aquatic > Marine > Oceanic | place: Subarctic Pacific Ocean | collected 2015-01-19
AGTAGTTGAAGCGATGATAGTAGCTATTTGAACAGCGTAAAACCTATGTTTTAAGCAGTTAGAAAAAACAGCGTACATTTGATAAACTCCTGATAGAATAGCGGTAATTGTTAAGGGGATGTTTAAGGTGTCAAAATCCACATATATCGTTGCAGGCAATAAAAATATATGGCAAATACCTATAAGTATTTCGCTAGGTTCTCCGTCAGAGTAAATTAATATTTGTTTAAGCCTATTCATAACTTACCACTTTACTTTGTCTGCCCAATAAGCAGCAGACATTTTGCCTTTAGCAATGTTTTTAGCGTGTCTAGCTTTAAAAGAAGCTCTTTTCTTTTTCATTACCTCAGACTCTCCTTTTTTTGGTTTACCTGCAGTTTTAGCTCCTTGCTCACCAAAACGGATAGTTTTTACTTTATCGCCATCTTTAGCTACAACAACGTGAGATTTTTTTGGATGATTAGGGGTTCTCTTTGGTTTATTATAACCTGAAACTTTCGCTCTTTCTAATCTAGAATCTTTTTTCTTAGCCATATTATGATGGAGAATAATTAGTTGAACGCTTGCTATAAGATATATTCCAAGACAACCTAAGGTAATCAATACCTCCTGTCCAAGATGACGCTCTTACAAAGAAAAATATCTTTTTACCTGCAGGTATTTTAGAACCTGATGTAGCTGAAATAGAGAAATCGTAACCTGTGCTAGTTATAGCGCAATTCACCATATCCTTACCTATAAAAGTAGCGTTCTGCAAGTTTGCGTCAGAGCCATTGTCTTGGTCTGTATAAAATGCTATTAAATCTACATTACCCGTTTGGTTGGTATTCATAATAGTTCCTGATATTTTAGTATCAAAAATCTCAAAAGGAACGTGTACTCCTAAATGAGAGTTACTTCCTGGAATACTAGGAGTAGCAGAGTCACCAAGATTTGCTGTGGTATATGTACTCCAAGAATAATAATTCCAACCATAACTAACACTACCGTAATACCATCTATCAGCCGCTCCTGCCCCAATTCTAAAACCGCTTGAAGTTAAAGAGGCAAAAGTTTTGTCGTCGCTTAATATTTCTACAGACTTTACTAACGTGTGTAGGAAAGCTCGAATATTCTCTAATTTAACACCGCCTTTTACGTTGGTCTTAAAGTGTTCCTCAATAAAATGTAGTAAATTATCCCTATCGAATTGCTCAGTTCCTTTTACGGCTGCAGAATCGTTGCTTCGACTTTGAGCTGAGAACTTACTTTTATAACTAGACGCTTGGTCTGTATAATTAGGTGTAGCCATAATTTATATATTAATCGTAATAACCCTCTTTTCTTCTTCTCTCTAATGAGTGGTTGTATCTATTTCGCTTACTTCCGTAAGCTAGTATACCACCTAGTCTAGTGACGTTATCTCCGTTTAAATGTTTATCGTTTTCACTTGACTCATAGTCCGCATAAACCCCATCATTGTCGGTATCGTCTAACCAATCCAACATATCTTTTCTAAGTATCTCAGCTTTCCTAAAAGTGTCATCTTTTATTACAGACAATTCAAAGGCATCTACAGGGTCACTAAAATCATCATCGTTAGTTACAATACCTGAAGATGTTGTGTTGTACTGCATATCATTTAAAACCTCATACTTAACATAAAGAGCTAAACAGGGTTTTATATAATTGTCTACTAAAGTAACTTCATCTGTGCTTGGGAGAGGGCTTGTAGCTCTTTTGTGAAATTTTTTACGAAGCTCACCCCAAAAATAGTCTCCTAAATGTTGTTTAAGATGAGTTATCTCAGCTATAAGAACAATATTATTATCTATAATAGAAGTGTCCATATTAGCATTAGTCATAGCTTTTTCTACAACCTCTTCTGCGCTTATTAAGTTATTGTATTGTCTATAGTCTGTCGCTGCCATCTTCCTTTCCTTTTAAGTCTTCTAAGTAAACATCTTCTAAATCAGGTCTTTCCTCTAATCCTATCAAAGCTCTAAGCTCGTTAATATCAGCTATTTGCTTTATATCAATATCAGCAGCAAAACCTATTGGAGATTCAAATTGAACTTCTAAAGATGAAGCGTCTAAAGAAAGAGTCTTACCTATAGCGTCTCTCATAGGTTTAAACACTTGTTCTATAGTATCTTGAATAACAGTTCTCATAACTAAATCGTAAGATATTCTAATCTCACTACCTGTATTATTCATCTTACCACTAGAAACAATACCTGAAAGAGCAGGTTGCCACCTGTGGGCTGTAACAATATTATTTCTAGTAAGTTCCTGATACTCCATAAAACTACCGTCTTTATCATCTTTCAAGATTTGAACATTAGCGCCTCCACCACCTGAGCCGTCTTTCACAAGGAATAATATTTTACCATTATTACCTTCTCCCGTAAGCTTATCTTGAGCTAAAGATATTAATTCTTCAGCTTCATCATCACTCATAGAACCTTCTATCTCTACGATAGCGGAAGGCATAAATCCATTTTCAAATTTAGAGCGATTATATTTTTGTATTAAGTAATCTATCTCTATAGAACCACTTTCTGCGGCAGCTATATAATCAGGGATACCGTATCTTTGGAATCCACTTTCGTAATCCTTAAACATAAGAATAGAGCGACCATTCTTAAAGTTAGGGAACATAGGTAGTTTACGAACTTCCTTGTCGCTCAAGTCGTAATGATTCCAGTCAGGATTAATAAATACTGACTCCATGTTTTTACCTACACGAACCATAGTTGAATCAACGTGATACATATTGCACCCACCTTCATATTCAACAAATTCTATGTAAGCGTTTCCGAAAGAGTAAAAGTCATCTACAACTAATCTAAAAAGATTTCTTAAAGACTGGCCATTAGGGTTTACCTCCTTAATGTAGTCTTGTAATTTTGCATTTATAGTAGTTATTTTACTGCCTGCAGTGTAAGTTGCTTTTTGAGATAGTATAGCTCTGTGAGTACTAGATTTTCTTTTTAATTCAGCAAGATATTGAGGAAATAAATTATCCTCTCCAAATCTATAGTATTCTTTAGAGGTAATATTATGTTGCCTTTCTTTTATATCAGGCATAGGGGATAAGTTAACTATATCAAACCTAACTCTACCTGATGCTTTTTTGCTAATAGTGCTAGCAGTAGAGCTAGCAACAAACCTACCCTTTGAGTCTCTTTTTCTTTCAGCCACAACTTATAAGTATAATGATTTTACAAATATAAAAAAATAAAGGGCTACTCCCTTAGTTTCACCCGATATTAATATATTAAGATGCAGATACTTGTCTAGGAAGTTCTCCTTGAACTGCAGTAAGCTTTATTGTAGCCCCAACGTCATCTGACATTGCAGAACCTGATGTAGCCTCTATAGACTCTAAGAATAATGCAAACTTAGAAGTTATGTGAGGAGCACTACTAACAGTAGTTTGGTCTCCTAAAATGTTATCCCAACCTAAAAGTAATTCTACCTTTGACGCACTAGCTTTTACATTTAACGTTGCAATACCCATAAGAGCTTTTCCAACTAATTCTGATAAAGCTCCAAATTCAGTTGCGCTTAAATTAGGAATAAATCCTTCTATTGAGCAAGTGTGTAAAGCTAATCCATTCTCTTGAGCTGTAGATACAGTAAGTGTAGACTGCTCAGGAGCAAATCTATATGTTGCAGGAGCAGGAGATGTTGGTAAGTTTCCTGAAGCAATAACTATATCGTGAGTGCCATCTATAGTAGCTCCAAGTTCACAAGAGTTTGTTGCGCTTACACCTGAGTATAATTGCTCCCATAATTTTAATTCTAAAACACCACCAACTAAACCTCTTTTAGAAGTTAGTGATGTATGAAATGCTGTGTTATTTAAACTTGTTAATGCCATTTTTTTTCTTTTTAAATATTATGTCTAAGCAAATTTGCCAGGAGCTTCAGCTTGCATACAAGTAAAAGTCAAAGTTACTCCGTTTTCATCAGCTAATGATGAACCTGTATTTGCCACAGCAGATGTTAACTCCATAGGGAATCTAGTCTTTGTAGTGCTTTCAGACGAAATCCCATCCCAACCTACTAAATACGTATCTCCATCCCAAGTATAAACTTTAGCAATTAAAGGTGTGTTAACCATTGATTGTAACTCTAATAACCTAGCTTGAGTTATATCAGGAACATAACCTTCAATAACGATTTCAAAGCTAGCTAAACTTTTCCCAAAGTCATTAGAAGCTGTAATCTGCATATTTGCAGTTTCTTTTTTAAACTCTACAGTTTTTATAGAGCTTCCTATAGTTCCTGAAGCAACTCCTGCAGCGCTAATAGCTAAAGAGCTTTGCCCTCCTTCAACGTAAGAAGCTATTTCCATTTTTTTGACACCGCCTTTTGCAAAGTGGTCGTTACCACTAACGGCTAGTCCTACTAATGCCATATTTTTTCTTTTTTATACAGTTAAAAAAAAGGGGAAGGGTAGAAACCCAACCCCTTCTTATATTAATTATCGTGACTATTACGAAGTTCTAAGAGCCGCTGGTGTATAAACAACCGCTAAGCTTTTATCAGCTAACGCAGCACCTACCATATAAGAAACTCTGAATCGGTAAGCTTTAGCATCTAAAGAGTACCATTGTTCAACTTGAGTTTCTGAGAAATCAGTTCCAACAATAAACGCATTTTGTGCAGTTAAAACCGCTCTGTGAGTATTGCTTTTAGAAGTAGATGCGTGACCCGCACCATTAATGACTGAACCATCAGAACCTCCATCACCATCAGAAGAGTCAGCAACGATGTACTTATCCCAATCTCTACGAACTACAACAGGAACCCCTTTGTAAGTCATAGGAGCGCCTGATACTAAAGCTCCAAAACCTGCAGCAGCGTATCCTGTACCTGCTAAATAAGCAGCGTAACTATCAGCAATATCTCCTGAAACGAAGAATACCATTTGTGACTCACGAAGCTCAGGAGTAGCAGCAGCGTAAAGACCGTCTAATATATTAAGAGCCGAGTTAGTAGAACCTGTAGCTTGGTTCAATGCAGAACCTGAAGTTACGTTAGCAATATCAGTAGCAATTAATTGTTGAGCCGCATCTAAAGTTTTACCACAAAGAGCAAAGATACCATCATACGAACCGTAGTGAACGCCAGGAGCTAAGTGGTCAGAACCTGCGTTGGCAGTGTGAGTAGAGTTTAACCAAAGTTGACGGTTGAAGTCAGCTTTAGCAGCGTTACCAATAATTTCCAATAAAGCTTTCTTTACAACAGAACCATCTATATTATCGAAGTCTGTGTTTGCACGCATCAACTGACCTTTAATTCTTCCGAATAAAGAGTTAGCACGAAACTCATGCTCCATTTCCATTCTTTTAGGGCTAATAGTTACAGCACTAAAAGGAGTTGAAGCTGAAGAAGCAAATTCTCCGTCGTTAAAATCTAAAGTTGATTTGTCTAATTTACCGAAGTGGTCAATTTTAGTTTGACCTTTAATATTCGGCATAATATCCATATAATTCATGTAGTCCCCACCCATAAATAAAGGTGATATAATGTATTTATTTACATCATATTGGTCTACAGCAGGTAATTGTGAAGCGGCTGAACCGCCTTGAGCTATTGCCATTTTCTTTTAATTTAAGTTACTTATTTATTTTTATTTTAAAATACTTTTTGCGAAATCACCCCATTCATCTTTTTGAACTGATTTTTCCGTTGAAACTTTAGGCTCATTTTCAGCTAATGTAACTGAAGGTGTAGCCTCTAATTTGGAAATTCGATGTGTCATAGTTTCAAACTGAGTCTTAAAATCTTCTTTAGACTCGTTAGCTTTTTCTTTTTCAGCACTAAGTTTTTGAGATAAAGAATCTCTTTCTTCGGTTAAAGCGTTAATCTTTGCTTCTAACTCGCTAACATTTACTTGAGGCTGTTCTTCTTTAGCTTCTGTTTGAACTTGCTCTTGTTGAGCTTCAGCTTTACCTATAATTAGGTTTTTGATTTCTGCAAACCAATTTTTCATAGTAGACTCATCCATTTCTTTCTCTGTTTTTATGGGTTCGTTTCCGAACGTGGTTAATATCTCTTCTGCAGTTTTGTTTTCAAAGCCTGTAATATCGTATTTAGCTACAATCTCTACTTTACCTGATATAGAGTCAATAAAGCCCATTTCTTTAGCCTCATCAGCACTTAACCAAGTTTCTGAATCTAGCATATAAGAAATCTTATCTTCATCTAGCCCTGTTCTTTTAGAGTACACTTTAAGCATTGTAGCTTCAACTTTCTCTAACGCATTTATTTGCTTACGCATCTGAGACTTATTTCCAAATACATTACTCATTGGAGAGTGTATCATAAATAAGCTGTTAGAGGTCATTTCGATAGTGTCAGCAGCTAAAGCTATAACCGTAGCCATTGACGCCGCTAAACCTTCTATTTTAGCCGTTACCTTTCCTGTGTAATTCTTTAATGAGGTGTAGATAGCTTGACCTTCAAAAACATCCCCTCCTGTACTATTAATGTGAAGGGTAATATCCTTACCTCCTAAATCTTTTAAATCTTGTAAAAAGCTTTTAGCGGTAATGCCGTGAACGCCAATCTCATCATAGATAAATATATCTGTAGATTTTCCTTTCTTAGCCTCTATAGAATTAATAGAGTACCACGACTTATTTTGATGTATATTTTCCATACTACTTGCAAATATAGTAATTAATTAATTTTTAGTGTTGACATCGACCGTCACTTTGTTTTCATGTAATCATAAACAACTCTTTGAGCTTGCCTAACTGAAATGTCATAATTTTCGGATATATCTAAAAATATATACTTTATTAACTCAGCATTGTTTTCTTTTAAGCAATCATCAAAGTACTTTCTTATAAGGTAGTTTCTTATAGAAGTTTTACTTATTACACCCTCTTCAAATAAGATTTCTATAACCCCATTTGTTTCTACTCCGTAAAGCTCTTCGATAGCTTTAGAGAGTTCTTTTATCATATTAGAATTTTGCATTTCTCTCAATCATTTTAACTCTGTTCTGTGTTTTATTTAAAGTCTCTACAGGTAAAACTACATTCGTATTACTAGCTATTACACTACCTAAAGCTTCGTAGTCTATTAAATTACCTCCCCCAATGTTAGGGCTTGTAAATGAAGTTCCTCCTCCTGCTTGATTCATAGCGCTTAAAGCGCCTCCAAACATGGCTGTACTTCTTCTATTTATAACAGCTTCTCCACCTTCAAGCTCCACAACTCTACCTCCAACACTAAACTTTTCGCCACCCATAGCGTGCGAATTACCCATAACTAAACCACCTTTAGCAAATTGTTGAGCGTTTATAGTTGATATAGTTCCTTGATGCCTAGCAAGGGCTATTGCAGCTAATGCGGCATATTGACCTAAACCTGTAAGACCAAACGTAGCTGCGTTGGCAGGGTTTGACGCTGCTTGAACCGCTATATTTGCTAACTCTTGTTGCAAACTTATATTAGCTAATTTTATTTCGTGCTTCTTTCTTGTTTCAAAAGCTTCTTTCTCTAATTTCTTTTCCTCAGCTCTTTTTTCTCTTTGATTTATTAACCCATCACCAGCCTCTTGGTCTAGCATAGCTTTTCTTCTATCCATTCTTCTTTCGAAGTTTTCAAGCTCAACTTCAGCCATTTTCTCTCTATGGTCAGATAATGCGTCTATACTTTTCTTGGTGAGGTCTGTCATTATTTTTCTCTTTCTCCCCTCTTCATCTTCTTCAAGCTTTAAAAGTTGTATTTTAGCGTTAGTTAACTTTTCCTCTATTTGCTGTTTAGTTTGTCCGCTAGCTCTAAACCCAAGCTCAGAAGCTTCAGTTAATTCTAAGAGTTCTTCGAAGTATTCTATATCTGTTTTAAGTAAATCTCTAGTTAAGTCTCTGTTAGTCATTGTTCTATGCTCCGCTTCAGAAAGAGCTATATCTCTTTTTCTTTTAGCTAAGTTTGTGTACATTCTAATCTCTAATTCGTCAAACTCTTGATTGTCTTGTCTTTCTATAGTTTGTTGAAGCTTTTTTTGCTTTAAAACTTCTTTAGCTATAGCAACCTCTAACCTAGAAAACTCCATTTCATCTTCTATGCCTAATTCCAGAAACTTTCTTTTGGTAGTTCTAAGACTCTTTAATCTAGCTACGCTAGCAGTCATTTGCGTTGTATTTGCGTAATCTCCTCGCTCAAAAGCTTTTTCCTCTATCTCAGCTATATCCAACTGTAATTGAAGTCTATTATTTCTCTCTATCTTTTGATAAGCCATTTGATTTAAGCTTTTCTGCTTATCTCTTGCTTTGTCTTCTGCCGCTTTTTTATCTTTTAGTTTTTTCTCTCTAGCAAGTAAAGTATCTAGTTCGTCTTGATATATACCTAAATTAGTAAGCACTTTGAGTTGCCCAAAACTTAACTCATCGAAACTAATCCCCGATAATCTAAATTCGGTTTGAGCAGCTTCTAAAAGAGAAAACATCTCCTGAAATTTTTTAGGAACTTCATCTAAACTTTCAATCCCTACAGGATTAAAGTTCATAAATTCAAATTTCTCTTGTTGCGATAACTCGTTAAAAGCTTCCATGTAAGGCTCAAACATTCTTCTTACATTAGAAGCGTCAGTTCCATCGAAAACATCTTTAAGAAGGTCAGTAAGAGATGTTAACTGACCTATTACATTTTTGTAAAAATTAGTATCTCCAAAAGAAACCTTAAAAGCCTCCCAAGATGTAGACAGCTGACTTAAACGCATCTCAGTTGAGTCTAATAAATCATTTTTAGCTTTCTGAACATTAGCGAAAGACTCTGTAGTATCTTCAAGGCGTTCTAATATATTATGGTATTCATCAGCGTTGTCACCTGCAATAGAAAATATAGCGGTAAGACCACGAACATTACCAAACATTTGCTCTATAGCTGCAGGACTATCTTTAAACGCTACATTAAGTCTACGCATCGCTTCAGTAAACCCAACAGCTTTTAACTGAGCAGAACCAATAGGTATTCCGTATTTAATAAATAAGTCTCTAGACTCTGCTGCAGGTTTTTGCATCTGAGATATTGCAGCACGAAGAGCTGTAACAGATTTAGCGGCATCAAGACCCGTACGAGTTGTAACTGCTATAGTAGCTCCTAATTCTTTTAAAGACACACCTGATGCTGCAGCAAAAGGTACAACGACACCAATAGCTTTAGACAACTCTTCTACTGTAGTTACCCCAAACTTTTGAGTATTAAATAGTGTAGATGCAACATCTGCGGCTGATTCGGTTTCTAGTCCATAAGCATTTATAGCTGTAGTTAATCCTAATGTTGCAGACTTTAAATCTGTAGCACCTGCAACAGCTAGAGTGGAAGCTTCATTAAGAAAATTTAAAGCCTCTCCTGCTTCTACACCTGCCGATACAGAGTCAAACATAGCTTTAGTTACATCATTTAAAGCGAACCCATAGTCTTTTGACAATTTTATTCCTCCTTGAAATAATTGACCTGAAAAAAGACCTGTTTCTCTTTCGCCTAAAAGTGTAGTTACGTTTATTATTCCTTTTTCAAATTTAGCGAAGCTTTTGACGCTTTCCGTAATAAATCTTATAAGCCTAGACATTACAGCTATAACTGCTGTTATTGCTGCGGCAGCTTTAGCGAAGTTTTTTACACCTGAAAGAAGTCCTTTATTTAAAGAGCTTTTAGCTTTTGAAGCCTTGCCTGTTGCTTTAGCGTGTTTTGAAATCTTTTTAGTACTATTATCTAAAGCTGCATTTTGTAATTTTATAGAGTTTTTTAAATCATCTACAGTTTTTCTAAGCTTTTTATTTTGTTGAGTAGCAGAACCACTAGCCCCTTTTTGGTCTTTTATTTTCTTGTTAAAGTCTGCGAGCTTTTTATTAGCTTGAGTTAACTTTATTTGAAGTTTAGAGAGCTCATTAGTGCCCTCTATACCAAACTTAATTACATATTCGTCTTGTGATTTTGCCATTTCTTATAATATTTCGTGGTTAGTTCCTGTTCTAGTAACTAGCAGCAACTCAACTTCCGTAGGCTCTCCTGAGAAGTTAAAATCTTTTACTTTATTTATTATATATAATTCGCTGTCTATTTTAATAAGCTGTCTAAAGTTTAGACTTCTCATATCTTCTGATGTTAAGTATATTTCAGCAGTAACAATCTTATCTCTCATCATAAGCATATCGATAAGCTTTTGATGATACTCATTAAATAATGCGCCTTCAGTACCTGAAGAGCCTTGTACATCTGAAAACATCGCACTAGGAGTGTTAGGTTCAGAAGGAAAATAAGAACCCACTTCTAAGTAAACAGGATGAGTTCGTTCGTTATACCTAAATAATCCACTACCTGCGCCACTAGAATAAATACCTTGATTGTAATAAGAAAACGATTCTTCTAAAGAGTAATGCACACAAGGGGTTGCGTTACTAATACTATTATTGAAGTATAAAGCAGAGTTTATGTAATTAAGCGATTCATCTGTATACTTAGTACCCTTTAACATACAAAGCTTATACTCGTGAGAATTATTTGAGTCAGGTTTTTCTTCAGGCAACATAGGTTCTAAAGTAGATTCAGGTTCACTCCATATTCTAGGAATCCAAACAGTTTTTGTTTTTAAGTTTTGTGTTTCAGCAGAAACTTCGTTTGCAAAAACGTTTCCTGAGTTCGTTCTAGTTATAAATTTAGCGTTACCCATTTGTAAAGCTGAAAAAATACCTAAAGAAACTCCTTTATTTTCAGAAGATAAAGAAGCAGTGTTAGATAGTCCATTTAAAGATAAGTAAACCTTCTTGTCGCCAAAACTTAAAGACAAGTCACTTTGAGAGCTCTCCTTTATTGAGTAGTCTGACGAATCATCTTTCATTGCGTAAACCAAGTCGGTGTTAACAATTTCATTATTAGACACTTTAGTTATCAAAGCTTTTTCTGTAAAATCTTTGAATGGAAAAACTGAACCTTCAAAATCATAAAACTGACTAAAAGGCTCTACGGTAACTTCTTGAGTTAGATTATTTGTAGCCCAATTTAAGTTAAATATTTTTGTCACTTCAGATATAAACTCTATAGCTTTTACATCGGGAAGAACCTCTAAATAGCTAACCTTAGGTGTAGCTTGCTCGTTATATACAGCAAAATACCTACCCTCCATAGGGGCTACGTTTTTGCAAACTTCAAGACTCAAGTCTAATTCATTTACTTGAAAACCACAATTAAATACAACCTCTTCAGAGTCTAAAGTAGTACTAAGACTTCTAGTACCCATTAACGCAACGATGTTGTATTTTTTCCCAACTTCTAAGTATTGATTTCTACTTAAAGAAACTCTAGTATTTTCGTAGTCTGTTCTTAGAAGTTCTACCGAAGTTTTATCAAACAAATCAAAAGCATTGAAAGCAAGACCGTACTCCTTATATAAGTTATCGTTAGCAAACTCTGAATCAACTAATATTACAGTAACAAAAGTTTCAAATCCTGGCGCACCATTAAGAGCTTCGGAAGCGTGAAAAGCAGAATCTCCTGTTCCTGCAACTCTAGTCAATGTAAAGTTTATAGCTATATCTAAGTTGTAGTAGTCAGAAGAGGAGATTTCTATAACCGACTTAGCTTGACCTAAGTTATTTCCTTTTAGTTTATACTTGTTAGACGCAGGAGGAGCGCTAGTTATAAATTCCACCCCACCTAAAGTTTCTGTTAAGCCAATGTTTTCAGTAGAATGAAACCCACCTTTATCTTGGTTAACAACATTGCAATTTATAAAAGCCCAATCTAAATGATAAGCTCGTGGATTGAGAGCCCCTAAGTCAAAACCTAAGTAACTGTTTTTAATGTGAGGTCTAATCCCTCCTTCATTCCCTTTAAATGCTGAAAATTGAGGTACTCCTTGATTAGCCCCAGTAGCTAAAGAGGGGTCAAAAGATATGTTTAAGGATGTTCTTTGAATAAAGAAATCAGGCTTACTCATTGAAGGCGCTATACCTAAAAGCCTGTCTTTAAAAGAACCAAACTCAGGGGAGAACTCATCACTATATTCATTGTTTTCATTAAAGAAGTCGCTAACTAAAGAATAACCTACTTGCTCAAATATCTTTTCAAAAACTACTCTAATAGAAAATGCAGCTTTTATATTTCCCCAACTAACATTTACAGCGTCAGGATTGCTAGAATCTCTAACTTTCCATTTTCCGTTATCAACAAGAGGAAAGCATATTTCGTGGTTTAAGCTTGGATTTAAAGCTCCTTCAATTATTGCATCGGAAGATATTTCGTAGGTAGAAGAGCTAAGAGTTTTTAATTCAATTTCTTTTAACATTTCCACCCAATCAGCATTACCTGAAACTAGGTTAGCTTCTAGCTCATAAGTTCCATGTTCATCTAAAGAAGAACCTAAAAGGTTTGCCATACCTGAGAATAATTCTACGCCATCTCCTTTAAGTAAAAATCTTAACGGTTTTATTTGGTTGAAACTGCTTGTTACGGAATACTTGTTAGATAAAGATTGTAATTCGTTTTGAAAATTAAAAGCTAATTTATTTTTAGATGTAGCAGGTATTGTTAGTGTTTTCGAGAATGAAGAGCTAGAAGATTGTAAATCTCTATAATCTTTAATTGAAGCGTTAAGAGCAATCTCAAAATCTTCAGATAAATCTAAACTAATATCAGTTTTTCCTTGTATTGGAGCTTCCCCAAATGTAGCTGATAAAGTAATGTTGTTTAAATAAGCATCTAGAGTATCTGACGAGCTTGTTGTTTTAAATTGTATAGCCACCTGACCGTCACCTGCTGATAATACATCAGGTATATTATTTCTAGTTATGGTGTGAAGATTACTAGAAGTAGAAGTGCTACTTATGGTTGTTGTGTTTTCCGAACCATCAAAACGCTCTGTTACAACTATAGATGAACCTGAAGAAAGATACATTGTATCTATAGTTAAATCAACTTGATTTGCCCCTTGAAGATATACTGTTTCAACAGAAAAATAAAGTGTTGCAGACGCTATTCCTGCAGCTAAATTTAAGTTTTGAACATTAACATTCTTAACTCTACAGGCTACATCGTAAGCTCCAACGTAATTTAAAGCACTGTTTAATGAAGAAGGGTCTCCTACTTTTTCAAGAATAACTTGATTTCCTGACTGAGCAACTTTAACTTTAACGTAATCTATTACAGCATCTAAACCCGTTAAAGCAGAGCCTTTTTCGCTTTCTGTTTCAGGTCTAATTCTTAATTGAGAGCCTTCAGCAATTATAGTGCCTGAAGATGTGCCTGCAGACGCTATTTCTAATGATTGAGTTCCGTTACCGAAATCAACTCTTAAACTATCTCCACCTGAAAGAGAATCAACTTTATATTCAATAGAAACATTACTACCTATATGAGTTTCAGGTATTTGTTCTGATTGAACTGCGTTAGGAGCAGCAACTCCATTAGTAGGGTCGTACTTAAGCCTTATTTTATTATCACTAGCACCGTTTCTAGTTATAAATGAATTTTCTGAATCAAAAAACTTAATTTCTTTAATCTGAATTCTTGAATTAACCCATGCATCTCCAAATAAAGTATCAGTAAAAATATGTAAGTCTTTAGAGCCTACTACTAAGTTTAATCTAATAGTTGCATATAAATCCGGACTATAGCACCCGTCGCTATCAGTAAGGTCGCTATTGTTTAAAAGAGTAATATTATGCGTTTCTGATGGTATTAACTGAGATTCTGAAGCGGAAAAAACACCGTCAGCATTACTAAAAGGTAGTATTAAGTTTTCAACGTCACTTTTAACATCTGAGTCAGGAGCGAATCCATCATCGAAATAACGAACTTCCTCGTAGTTAGGACTTGGAGCTATAAATCTAGTATAAGATAATGGATATTTTGTTAATTCAGAAGTTGTAACTACTACAGGAGCTGCAGATGCAGTTCCGTGAGTATTATTGAAACTTGCAAAAGAAGTAGGAGTTACTTGAGGTTCGTCAACTCCTGATGCTGTATTCCTTATATAATCTACGGTTCTGTGAACAATACCAAACGTACTCTTTTCAAACCTAACGTAATTTATTCTTATAAACGACATTTCAGGCAAATCTTGAGTAAGCGTAACCTCTAAAGCTACTCTATCAAAAGATATGTGAGTGTTGAAAGTAAAATGCGTTATAGCTTCGGCATCAGTTGCACTGTTTACAGCTATATCTATCTCGTCTGTTAAAGCTTCTACTATTTCATTAGAGCTACCTATAGCGTAAACCATAACTTTAGCTCCGTGATTACAAGTTTCAACATTAAAAGAAACGTTGTAAGTTGTTGATTTCAATAAAGTTTTTTCAACCCTAGCAACAGATTGGGAGGCGTTAGAGAATTGACCTCCAAAAAATAACATTTTCTGAGATGTAGCTAACTCAGCTCTTACAGGTGCGTTAGCAGTATTTTGGTCAAACGCTTGATTGAAGCTGAAAGATTTAGGAAACCATTTACCATCAGCAGTTCCTGTTAAATTTGAACTAGAGTCAATGCTATAAAGAACTGAAGTGCTTTGAATATCGTTGTAGAAACCACTTCCATCAACAGCTCCATCAGTGTAACACCCCACAAGGTCTTGAGACGGTAAATTAATTTCTGATGAATTAATCTTTATCTCTAGCTCTACATTTTTACCTAGAGTGTGTGGTTGAAAAATGTTTTCTAAACTTATAATTGTAGGGGGTAGTGGATAGTCACAACTTACTCCGTTTCCATATGTAGGAAAACTAGTAGAAGGTATATCTGTAAACTTTTTTTTAGTCAATAATAGGTTAGGGTTTTCAGTTAAATATTGATAAAAAAGAACGTTCATTTTGTTAAATGAAAAGCAGAAAAGCGAATAAAGAACATAAGCCAAATCAACAACCCTTATAATTCTACTGCTAAGACCTTCATCATTAACGAATATCTGAGATTGAAACTCAGAATGTGTTAATAAATTCTGCGACCTTATAGAACCGTAATTTATTCTTTGGTCGTGTCTTAAAGCAAAACTTCCCGCAACGTGAAGAGATGTTAAATAAATCTCATTCATCTTGTCGGTTATATTGTTTGGGTGAACATCTGATGTATCAGGTATGTATTGGGGGCTAAGAGTTAAGCCTACTCTTTGAGCCATATTATCTACAGAGCTTTTCCTTCCGTAAATAGTTAAATCAGGCATTACATAGTGGCTGGTCGGCTTATAATAACTAAAGCCAGGCGTTGTGTCGTGCTCAACTTCATTAGTGTTTGCAGCATCTAACCCGTCATTAGCTAACGTAAACATATTAAAAGACCAACCATTAGCAACAAAAAAAGAATCATTAAGGTCGAAAAGGGTTGTATACCACACATTTACATATATATCGTAGAAAGCTTGATTAAAGGTTTCATTATATAAATATAGAGATGTGTTATAGGCAATCTCAGGCAAAGGGGCTAAGCCGTCAAAAACAAATACTTGAGGAACGTCATAGCCAAATGTATCGACGTAAGATGAACTCACCCACATAAAAAGGTTTCCGTTGTAAACTTCGACTTCATTTGTAGACTCTTGACCTCCTATAAGCCCTTCTCCTTTTATTATTAATTCAAATATATTAGCCGCCATTCTACTATTGTTTTACTGTATGAACATCTTTCACAAAAGATATTGTAAATTTCTCTACATTCTTTCTGTTTTGAGGTAGAGGTGTTGTCTCTGCGTCTGTAACAATTATTGGAATGTATTTAGGTACTAAGTCTAAACCTAACTCCATTAGAAACACATTAGTACTTCTGTAAATTTCAGACAACCACTCTGAAGCTTCTTGATTAACAATAGTGCTCAAAGTATAAATAACATCAGTCCTACCTCTAGAAACCCCAAATTTAGAAGAGTCTCTTTTAGTGTAATCTTTATACCCTGTTTTATATATACTTTTAGAGTGAATATGGGAAACGCCTAAATTTGACTCAAAGGTATAAAAATCCAAACAATTATAATCATTAACGAAGTAAATAACGTAGTTTTCAGCAACTCTTAAATTTGTATTTGTAGAGCTTTGACCTTTTATTAATTCAAACTTTAATCTGCTAGTTGTGTTAGTTGATTGCTTTAGGTAAACATCTATATTTTTA
>Ga0098059_1000870_pt1 | contig 16049 bp, 10 predicted proteins | sample 20_taG_FD_92580 | JGI IMG/M metagenome (GOLD analysis project Ga0098059, IMG submission 92580) | Marine viral communities from the Subarctic Pacific Ocean - 20_ETSP_OMZ_AT15318 metaG | ecosystem: Environmental > Aquatic > Marine > Oceanic | place: Subarctic Pacific Ocean | collected 2015-01-19
ACTGGAAGTAGAACTATAACAAATTATAAAGTTTATGAAAGTGATGAAACTTATGCCGATGGTTCTGCATCTATTAAATTCGCAGGTGGAAGTAATCCTACACTCACAACAGATGCAAATCATGTAGATATATTAAGTTTATATTGGGATGCGACTAATGAGATTTGTTATGGAACAGTTGCATCGGACTTCCAATTCTAATGGCTTTTAAAAATATATATCATATGCCAAAGGTAGTTATTTAATGCCTACTATCACAGCTGAAACTAGTGATGGATATATAACTAAGAGTGCAGGAATTTGGGCGAGTGCTCGAGATGCTGCTTCGGGAGATTTTCTTAGTTCAACTAGGACTTCTTATGCTTCAGCAATAAGGTCGGCTAGAGTTGCAGGTAAAGGAGGTGTAATAACTTATTTTGTAACTAGGTCGTTTTTTGTATTTGATACTTCAGGTATCTCTGCAGAGGTAGATAGTGCAATTTTAAAATTAAGAGGAACGAATTATGGGACTGGCGATGTTATTGCAGTACAAGCTACAAGTGATATTAGCACTCTAGGTGGTGCTGATTTTGATGCTATCCAAGGATGGGGTGGCACTATAATAAATTACTCTAATGAATTATCTACGTGGAGTACAAGTGCTTATAATGATATGGAGTTAAATGCTACAGCTAAAGGGCATATGGAAGATAATTCAGATATATATATATGTGTAATGAATTATGATTATGACTATTTAGATTCTGCTCCTTCGGGAAATTATAGAAATGGATTATACTATGCTAATAATTCTACCAATAAGCCTCAAATAGAATATGAACTAGCAAGTGTAGCACCTAGTCAAACAAATGCAATATTTTTTGGAACAAATTTTTAAAAGGGGAAATAAATGAGTTTAGCGAATGATACACCAAAAGATAGATTTGGAGATTTATTAATTGTTGATAATAGTGGAAGTGGGATCACTACATCTAAGCAAACTTTAAAAGATGGTTCGGGGACAGCTAGTGCAATTGAGCTTTCAGATGATCAGGTTGCAGTAAAGCCTCAAAATGACAATACGACTACAGCTTTTAATGTTCAAACTGCGGCGGGAAGTTCAGTTTTTAGTGTAAATACATCTGCGCAAACAGTTGTTGCTATGGGCGGGGTAGTTAATGCTAATTGCTTGCAATTTAATGCTTACAATTTAAGTTTGGCGGCCAATACTTGGACTCCATTAAATTACGGCGATGGCTCTTTAATATCCCAAACAGTAGATAATGAAATGGGAACTAGCTCAGCCCCTGCAACAACATTTGATGTTAGTGGAGATAGTATTACACACGCATTAGCTACATATGCTTATTTGCCCTACTCAATCGTTATTACTGGCGTAGACGTGCTTTATGTAGGAGATAGCGGAAGTTCAGATAATATAGAATTTAGTTTAAATGCATTTACTTGGGATCCAGATACGGGAGATTTGTCTAGTGGTCAAGTCCTATATAGTAAACCAGCAGCTTCGTATGATAATACCAAGATGTATGTATCTCAGCTTTCTGCGACAACAAGTGCTGTAGATGCAGCAAAAGTAATAATTTTAATGGCAAAACAAAATGGAACAAATAATGATTTACACGCAAGGGTGTATTTAAAATATTATATTAAAGGCTAGGAGAAAAAATGGCAAATTACACGCAAATAACAAATTTAGTAGCTGGAAGCAATAAATACTCTTTTAGCAAGTCAGCTGATTATGTAGATGTATTTGATTTTACGCAAGAGTTAGATTATGGGGCGGCCCCAGCTGGTGGTTCTAGCGAAGTTTATCAATTAGTAGAATTAGGTACGACTAAAGGAAGAAATAAACTGCAAGGAGCAAAGACAATATGCATTCATAATGAAGGAGGCGGTGCGGCAGAACTATCATTTAGAACACAACTATATGATGCAACTGCCAACACAGAGTTAACTGGCACAATTGCAAGTACAGAGTCAGGAACTGAGGTTGTTTGGTGGACAACTTTTAATACAATTCTTTCCCCTGGAGAGCATATAATACTTCCTTCAAATAGATTTGTTAGCTACACTAGAGATAATAGTTCAGATCCAGGAGTTGCGACAAGTGCAGGAAATCAAACGCAAGTTTTAGACACCATTGTTTCAAGCCTAGGTAGTTATAGTTCAGGCAATGTTGGAATAGATGTTGCCACAAATACAAATGAAGCTATGGATGATAGTGAAACTGATATGGATGTAGTAGATGGCGATAAATTTATGGCAGGAGATTTTATTAGAGTAGGAAACGAAATATTTGAAGTGACATCAGTGGCTACAAATACATTGACGGTAAAAAGGGGGCGATTGGGAAGTGCGGCAGCATCACATCTCACTAACCAAGACATTTATCATTTTTTAGGTAATCATTTAGTTGAATACAATGACCATACTGTTGTTCAAACAGATAAGTATGGAGCTTTTCATTGTTCTACATTCTTTGGACAGGGCAGAAGTGCAAACGCAGATGGAGTGGCAGGAAATATTGATGGTATAGTACCAGGATCTATAGCCATAAGGTTTTACACAGAAGGCGCATTTCAAGAGTGTGGTTTAGCTGGGAAAACGCTAGGGGAATCAACTGGCTTATCCGCTAGTACGCAATATTATTTTAAAGTAACACAAGATGGTGGCGCACAGCAAGAACTAAATATAACTACTGGAACATCAGTCACTTATTCATCTGTATTAAAACTAATTCAAACTGCAATAAATGACAATTCTATTCTAAATGCTAGTGTGGGATTAGTGAATGGAGATGTAAGATTTAGCGCAAATACGAATAAAAGTTCAAGTGCAATAGCATTGGCGGCTGGTACTACTGGGACAAGCATGTTTGCTACAGGAGATTTTAATGTAACGCAAGATGTTGCAAGGGCTGCTGAAGTAAAAGACGACTCAATGAGAGATTATAAAAATATCACAAAAGCCATAAGTAATGATTATTTATATGATGACGGCAAGGGAAATCTAGTGAGAGCCTCTGGTGGATCAGGGACTGTAAATTACGAAACTGGTGAGATTAAATTTAATGGTTGCCCCCCAAATTCAGAATTTAAAGTAACAGTGAATACAGGTTCTGCTCTTTCTGGTGGAGATGCTGAAATTGGAGAGGCTACTGGAGCACAAGGCAATATTATAGATGCTATATATGGAAGAAGCTTAAACCCAAAGGTTAGCACAAAAGTAAGATGCTTAGTGTTCTATTAAGGAGAAATTATGCCAAAGAGTAAATATAAGGTCAAGAAAAAGAAAATGAAAACTAAGAAGAGAAAATCTAAGAAAAGAGGTTATTAATGGCAGATGCACCGATATATTGTACGCATAAAGAATTAAAAAGAGTATTTCCTCAGCTAGATGAGTATGATGGAAAAACACCCTTATTTAATTTTACACTACAGGAATCAGGCGAAGGTTATGCTTCATCTCCATATTTACACCCCAATTCAGGGTTAGTTACTGAATTATACAGAGATGGAAATGATTTAGGTTCAGGAAAACAAACTATAGGTGCAGCTGCAACTACTTTAGTTAATGAAGCAGATATTACAGTTGGAGAAACAGAAATAGATGTTGATAGTGGGGCTGCTTGTACTACTGAATCATATATAAAAATAGATGATGAGATAATGTATATATCAAGTATAAGCACAAATACTTTGACTTGTATAAGGGGAAGATTGGGAACATCTGCTGAAACCCATGCTAATGATACTAGTGTTTTTCAACATTTTAATCCATCTGCTGATGGACAATGGTTATATGATTCTGATAATGACTTTGTTATTATGAGTGCTACTAGTAATCCATCTGATAATCTTATGGAAACAGGCGAAGATTTCGCTACAATGGTAACTCAATTCAGAACAGATGCAAGTAGATACCTAGATTCAAGGCTTGATCCAAAACTTCCAAAGTCACAATGGAAAAATAGCGAGGGGGAATTTGATTATATTATAGTCCGAACGACTGCTTTGATAGCAACTGCATTTATGGTAAGGACAAATAATCCTACCTCTGAAGTATTAGAGTCAATAGAGCTAGAATATGAAAAGAATATAGAATTGTTAAACACAGGGAGGGCATCTTTAGGATTTCAAAATACTGGTGATGCTTCAATGGGAATTATTAGAGATGTGACTTACACAGCAGGTAAGCTTAGGCCAGTTGATTTGAAAGGTAGGGCTGGAAGTGTTGATTTTGACCTAATAAAAGTAAAGGTTATAGCTGGTGGGGTTTTGGGAACTGGCACATATTCTGTTTGGATTAAAGACTCCGACCAATTAAAAAACAATCAAGTTATTACTGCTGAAAAAATAACTGGGGATTATCAGCCACTTGCTTATGGATTACAGATAAGATTTGGTGGAGAATCTGATTTAGACCAAGTAGCTGTTGGTGATGAGTGGGAAGTAGAAGTTAGAGGGGTAAATGAAAAGGTTGATGCCTCAGATTTAACTGGAATTAGTATGACTAGAAGAAGAGGCGTGTAGTGCCTATAACTCCAGAGGATACATATACAAAGATTTTAAACAAGTTGAAGAATTTATTTAGGAGTGAGTTTGGAGGGTCAGTCCCAGTATACGTTGGACACGAAACTAAACCACAGGGTAGCCAATATATAAGACTAGATCCTATTGGAAGTGAGCTTTCTGAAATGCTTTCCCATGGGGAAACAAGAGAGTATACATTAAATATGTATTACTATTTTTTAGACAAGAATATTAAAATATCTTCGCTAGAGCATGTGCTAAGATATACATCAAGAATTGAAGCGTTAGTACAAAACAATAGAGCAACCACATTAAGCGATTCATCGAATCTCTTTAATTGTAGGATTGAATCTACTGAATTGAACGCTTTAGAAGAAGAAAACGAGTATGTGGTATTACTCGTTTGGAAAGGTCAACACACAGGCAATATCTCATAAGGAGAGAAAAAATGAAAGTAAGAATATTGACTCCTAAGACCCTGCCAAGAAATTACTTGGGCTTAGGTTTGACAAAAAAGACTTGGGAGGAGCTTAATAGTGGCAAAGTTGTCGAAGTTGACTCAATTCCAGGTGAGTATAAAAATAAGGTTGAAGAGGTAAAAGAAACAACTACTTCTCCAACTTCCACAGGCTCAAAAGCCTCAATTAAAGGAGGGAAAAAATAATGGCAAAGACAGGTGAAAATTTCAGTCCAAAGGACTGGTCGTGTTGGATAGCGACAGATGGAGCACAAGCAGGTTCTGCAACTGGAGCACATGCAACTAATATGTATGCTTTAGATGTAGATTCAGTAGCATATCCAACTTTAAATGTAACACAAGCGTTAGATGTAAAAACTGGGGGTAGATTTTTGAGAGATGATGATTTCTTTCAAGATAATGTTCTAAGAACCACAGAAATAACTCTATCAGGAACACTTCATAATGACTCTGGTCATTTATTGTTGTTGAAAAACATTTGTAATGACTATGATGTGAGTAATGAAATCACAGTAACAGGGTCGTATGCTCCACCTGCAGTTATTTATGGAACTGCAAATGCTGGAGATGCTGCAGACTCATTAACTCTTGTAGTTAAAGCACCGAATGAAACAACATCAAAGCACTTGGTCTTTACTGGTTGTGTGGTAACTAACTTCTCTATAACAGCAGATGTTGGTACTGAGGGTGGTAGATATAAGTATTCTGCTACACTAGCAACTGGTTTCAAGCCAGATCTTGATTATGCTACAACCGTTGGAGCTAATGCTTACAGTAATGCTACAGATTCATTTCTGTCCACAGCTTCTGCTCATAAGTTTTTCTCAGCAGATGTTGTTATGCAAAACTTTACTCTAACCATGGATAACCCTGCTGTAATGCTAGGTGCAGAGGCAACAGGATATGAAATGGTTGCAAGAGGAACTGAGTTTGCAATTACTGTTGATTGTCAAGTTAAGTATGATGCTCAGACAGATATGTTTGTTAATGATTGGGATGGACAGACTGCAGCCGATGCAGCAGACTTTTTCAATGTAACAAATGATGGAGCATTCGGTATTAGCGTTCCCGCTGGAGTTGTAACTAATGTTGCATACTCAGAAGGAGATATCATGATGCTTGATTGCTCAGGAAAAGCTGTAAATATTGGTTCTGGAGACATTGTCAATATCAATATATAACAAAAATAAGAGGATAAAATAATGGAAATAAAACTAAGCACTGGGCGTAAACTAAAACTAAAAGAAATTACCAGAGATATGAAAGATAGTATCTCAGATAATATTGAATACAATCACGTTGAAGATAAGGATGGTAATTGGCAAAAAGTAGATATGAAAGCCCCACAAGCTATGATAACTCGTTGGATGAGAGAACTTATAGTAGGTGGGGATTTCAAAAAGTTTACAGCAAAGCCAGACGGACAGCCTACTGATGATATAATAGATCAGTTAGATATGGTGGAAAGGAATGATTTCTTTTCTGAAATATTAAAGGCTACGTTTGGGGGAAACGAAGTGACCTCCGACTCGAACTCAACATCTTAATAGATGATTGGGTCGGAGGGTTTTATTCCGACTCGTATCCATATGAGGCACAAGTCCCATTATATATAAATGGGACTAGACCTTGTGTAAGGTTTACTTGCGATGGTGATGTTTGGAATATAATTGATTTAATTATAGCTGAAACAATGGCTTTAAATAAAGAAGGTCGAAAACAATTTGACGTATCACAATCTGTGAAATCGCAATTGCCTTTCTTTGCATGTAGTAGAGCTATATATTCGCCTGAATCGCAAACAGACATAGAAAGGTATTTTTACTGCAAAGAGTTTGGTATACAGCCTTATCCTGGAACTTATGAGGATCAGCCTGCTGAGTGGGTAAAAAAAGTATTTATAATCAAATCATCGTTAAATAAAAAAGAGAAAGAAGCACATGCCAAAGCAAAAAATAACAGTTGAGTTTACGCAAGAAGGCGCACCCCAATTAACACAAGCTATTCATAAACTTGCTAATTCTAAGAATAAATTAAATAATCAAACTCAAAGGGTAACTAAAACTGCAAGGAAGTACGATAAAGTCCAGCAAAGAGTAAGTAATAACGCTAGAAAGCAAGGCAAAATAATGGCTGCTCTAACAACAGAAGTTTCTCTCTTTAGAAACAAATTGTTATTAGGGGCGTTTGCTTATGGGTTAATACTTAGGCCTATGGTCAGAGTATCTAGAAGAGCAATAGAGCAAGCTGGAATATTTGAATCCCTAGAAACTAGGCTTATAGCTTTATTTGGTAGCGTACGAGAAGGAAAAGATGCTTTTAATGAATTTAATAAAATCGCTGCAACAACCCCATTTGCAGTACAAGATATAGTAAACGCAGGTGCACAACTTCAAGCGTTTGGCGCAGATTCCAGATCTTTACTTAAAGACATAACAAACTTAGCAGCTTTTATGGGAACTAATGCTACTGAGGCAGCTAACGCATTTGGTAGAGCATTCGCAGGTGGCGCAGGAGCTGCTGACATCCTTCGAGAAAGAGGTATTCTTAATTTAGTAAAATCATTTAAAGGTATCGATGATATCTCCAAACTAACTCTACCTGAATTTAGACAAGCTCTAATAGAAATGATCCAAGATCCAACCCAAGGTATAGCTGGCGCTACAGATAGATTAGCTACTACATTTGAAGGTAAATATTCTAATATGAAAGATGCCGTTGATAGGCTATCTGCTTCTCTTGGTAAAAGTCTTATTCCAACGTCACAAAAGTGGATGAATAGTATAATAAGAATGTCTGATTATTGGGGTGATTTTATGCTTTCCTTATCAGAAACTACGCTAGAAAATGCACTAAGAAAATTAAAAGAGATGGGCTTAGAAGCAGATAAGCTTGCGAATCTAGAAATGCAGGTACTTAAAGAGGATTCATTGCAAATACTTGATACTGCTCATTATGATTTAAGAGAAATAATAAGAACTATGGGCGCATTTGAAAGCAGGGCTTTGGATTTTGAAAATCCAATGGCTGCAATATTTGATTTCTCTGCAATGGAGCATTTTGGTAAAGAGGCTAAAAGGGGATTATCTATTGTCAATAAATTTATGGATAATTATGAAACAAAAATGCCAACGTTTAAAGAAATGTGGAGAGATATAGTTGGGACTTCAACAGACCAGTTAAACGAAATGAAAGAAGCCTTTAATGAATTCTTAACGACAGAAGAAGGGCATAAAGAGCTTGCAAGTGCAATAGAAGATGTTGAGCAGAAAATAAAGGCTTTGCATGAGGTTGGTGATTACGGAGAAGAATTTGATCAGCTGAATAAGCTATACGGATTCTACAATCAAATCAAAGTGGTTGTAGAGCAATATGCAGCTGCTAAAAAAATGGTAGACGAACAACTCGCAGGAGGAAAGAAAAATCAAGATGATGTTATAATTTTCTTAGATCATGAGAAAACAGCTCTTGAAGCATTAAATAAAATGTATGAAAAATCAAATCATAAGCGTAAAGAAACATTGGGTGAATACAAAGATTTACTTGTAACGAAAAAAGCAGATATAGTAGCCAATAACAAAGAGGGCTTGTCGCTTGAGAAATATAATGTAGTTCTTAAAATGGTTAATGACGAGCTTGATAGGCTGAATGACAAAAAAACTAAAAAGACTGATGAATATATCCCGTTAAAATTAGATGAACTTAAAAAAGATTTAGAAACGCAGAATAAAGAGCTTGAGAGAATGGATGAATTAATAACCACTCTTGAAGGCACTCCAGGGTGGCAACCTATCCTAGATAGCCTTGGCGTAATGTCAAATAAAACTAAGCAAGCTAATACAGATTTTGAAGATATGACATCAAAGCTTGAGGGTTTATTCTCAGGAACGAAAGATGGTAGAGAAGAAGCAATAAAGGGGAATATTGCTTTCATAGAGTCAATGAAAAGCAATGTAAAGGTTCTAAAGGCTACAGGGCTAGAGGCAAAAGATTTAGATAATATATTAAAAAAACTTGGTAAGGATTTAGAGGCTTTATCGGATGGCTTGAAATTAGAAACTTGGTATGAATATGAAAAGACAATAAAGGCTCAAGCTCTAGAGTTTCAAAATGCAAACAATAATTTAAAAAAATTATTAAAATCTTATCAATTGCAAGATGAGGTAACACAAGATTATATAAAAACACAAGTTTTTGGCTTAAAAACAACTGAGGAATTAAACCACGAAATTGCACTTGGTACAATAAAACTCCAAAATCATAATGATATGATCAGCCACGTTGAGAGTATGTACCATGGAATGAATGATATACAAAAGCAAGTTGTTCAATCTATGGGCTTATTGTCAGAAGAATTTATAAAAATAAATGGCATAGGTGTAGTAAAGACATTTGGAGATATAGAACAAAAGCTAATAGGTATGTATGAGGCTACTACTAGAGGCGTGAGCAGAGGTTTTACAGAAGATTTTAAGAATTACGATGAACTCGTAGAAAAGCTAGAAAAAGAGCGAGATTTAGAGGATACGAGCGCCTCTAGAAAACAAGAAATTAATGATACTTTAAATAAAATGAAGTTAGGCTACGGCGAATTAAACAAAGAATATAGAGCTTGGGTCAATTCTTTAAGCCCAGGCACTCGTGCTATGCAAAGAGCCAATAAGTTAATGGAATCCAATAAGAAAGTTATTGGAGAAACTGTTACTGAAAAGCAAAAAGAAGCCAAGGCTTACTATGATGCTTTTAATGCGCAAATGGAAGATACTCTGGGCACAGAATTATTTATAGAAGAAAAACAAAAAGCTAAAATAGCAATGCTAGAAGTTAACGCTGCCATGGGAGATGGCGAGGCAGCACTTGAGTTGCTATATATAAAGACTCAAAACGCAGTAGATGCAGAGGAAGAGCATAACGCTATGGTTGATAAATTAATAGCAAAATACCCACATCTTGCTGAGCATTTAGGTCGAATTAATATAGGATATCAAGGATATATAGATAGTCTTACAGATGCATCAGATAAACAAGAGGAGCAAAGCAGATATGCAATGCACCTTATAAGGACTGACAAAGAGCAAGCTAGAGAATTAGGTTTATTGGGTGAAACTTACGACCAATTTAAAGATAGGCTTGAAACTCAATTATCTGCTAGAGATCATTTACTTGCCAAGACTATACAGTTAAGGCAGGAAGAAGAAAAACTTTACAATCAAATGGTAGAATCTGGCAAGATTAAAAGCGTAGAGGATTTAGAGTCAGATTATAGAACTAAAAAATTAACTTCAGTAGAGAAATTAGCAGAAAGAATTAAAAGTGCACATGCTGATGAAGAGCAAATGAAACTAGATATATTAGAGTTGCAAGACCTAGAGGCTAGGGGATATAATACTCTTTACAGTCAAGGCGTAAAAATGGGTATTATAAAGAAAGATACCCTAGAAATAGATAAAAATGTTCTTGCAACTCAAACTGAATTAAATCAAATGATTGAAGAGATTCAATTTACTGAAATGGATAGGATTAAAGCCCTACAAGTACTGCTACATACTAGCGAAGATTTAAATTTAACTGAAGAAGAGCGAATCAGACTAACTAAAGAATTGTGGAATGAGGAGCAAAACTTAATAGATGCTGAAAAAGATCTTAAAAAGAGTAGAGAAGATTTAATGAACCTAGATGTTTTAGAGTCATTGGATGTCCCAGACACTAGTGGGTTTATGGGTAAGATGAAAGCTGGATTTTTAGCAAAGCATTCTGGCGCTTTTAGTAGCGAAATTAACACTTTAAAATCTGCTAGAGAAAAATATGAGGAAGAAGCGAATAAATTTAATCTTCCTATTGACATGATAAATACTAAGCTACAAGAATTTGACGATGCAATAGCAGGATTTGAAACAAAAGATAAAATGCTAGCAATTGCAGGAGGCCTATTAGATCTCGCAGAAATGTTCACAGACACTCTTAGTATGTTTGCTGATGCATTCTCTGAAACAGTAGAAAAAGCATATCAAGCGGATTTAGATAGATTGAAAGGTTCGCAAAAATATATGGATGCGCATGTTCAAGACCAAAAGAAAATGGAAAAAGATATTGCAGAAGACCATAGGGATCAAAGAACAAAAGCATTTAATTATCAAAAAGCAATTTCAATAGCAGAGGTTGCTATAAATACTGGTAGGGCTATGATGGAGGCATATACTACATTTTGGGTTTCTGGGGGTCAGCCATGGATAAGCCTAATAGCAGCTATGGGCGCAACTCAAATGGGATTCATCGCTGGACAGCAACCACCTTCTTATGAAATGGGTGGACTTATTGGTGGAAGAAGGCATAGCCAGGGCGGAACAATGATTGAAGCAGAGCGAGGAGAGTTTGTAATGAACAGGAGCGCCGTTGCAGATATAGGTATAAGTAATTTACAGAGAATGAATAGTGGAGCTGGATCTGGAAGTAATGTAAATATTGTATTTGAGGGTAATGTTTTAAGTGACGACTTTATAATTGAAGAGGCTATCCCTAAGATACGAGAAGCCATAAGGCGAGGGGATAATATTTTAAACTAATGAAAATATTTAATGATCTTTTTAGGATAGGTGTTGAAAATGACAATGCGAGTATAACTCCCGTTATTACTTTAGGAAATCATAATCCAGATGGAAGCCCAATTGATGGCGCTTGCTTAACTATAAGTACAAGGCAATTTGGAAATTCCACATTTTCAATGGATCACCCGATTGTACCAATGCTAAAAGACTTTCCAACATTTACATCATCAATAAATGTCATTCAAAGCGAGCACAAGATATCCAATCTTACCTTCAATTGCGTAAATGCTAAATACGAAAATAAAACTTTATCACAACATTTTGCTATGGTTTCTAGCGCAGATATTGTAGGGCAAGAAATAGGGCTATGGCTAGTTTCTAATCACAATAATTATTTTGGAGATAGCCCAAAAATTTACAGCGGCGTTGTTATAAGTGTTACAAATAGTGGACAAAACATTGTAGTCCAATGTGAAGATTTAAGTTCTAAAGTTTTAAATAAAAAAATACCTTATAAAAGGCTTTCTTTAGAAGATTACGGGAAGTTTTCATTAAATCCATATCCTATGAATTATGGAAATTTTGTTTATTCTCCATTATATAAAACAGTTTCTGATACAGATACGGCTACACACGGAGTTTTTGATAATGAATTAGCATATTATGGAGATAGCGCAGTAAAGGGAGTTCATTTTTTTGAGGGCTCAAACGAATCTAGGCTTTTAAGAACTCACACTGGCTTATTTAGAAGATATAGCGAACAATCAGATGATTGGCATGGTTCGCCTATAGCTGGTGGAGATCAATGGAGCACAGTATCTGATAAAAACCAAGTAAAATTTAACAGTTTAGCTCAGAATGGCGCTATTAATTTATTTGCTGACAATCAATGTGAAGCAGAGTTCCATTTTAACAAAGGATTAAGTGAGCAACCTTCAAGCAATATGTTGTTTGAAACAATTAATATAACCACTCCCGAGCAAGGAGTAGATGCCAGCGCAACTAAAAAATTCCCAATGAGAAAGATTGGGGTTGGGCTTAAAGGAGTGACTTGGGGAAACTCATCAACTTTCTTTCCAGGTGATGCTGAACATGGGTTTGATGATCCAGAACAGCTATTAGAAGATGGAATTAAATACAATAATAAGCAAATTCAAGATCAGGAAAAATTAACGGCTTGGAATGAGCATTATACCTCTGAAAACGAATACATTAGGATGGTTGACTTTGCCGATGAAACTTATATTGGTGGAGAAATAGGATTTAATGAGTTTGTATTAACTGGTATGGGCATACCTAGCGTTGACACTCATTCCAATGAGTGGTATAATACTGGTGCAACAGTAGGGTTAGACTGCGTATTTGAATCACCGCCCAACGCTTCAAGTAATCAAAGATGTTTTTTCACTATAGAAGCAGATATGATTGCTAGGATAGAAAATAGTATATATAAGGGCGGCCCATTCACATCTCCTCAATATGGAGATAATTATGAAACGCCAGATAGTTCTAGCCAACAATTTGATAATTTTGGTAGAGTAAGGGTGCAATATGAATATATGGATGCAGACTATCCTGGGCAGCTAGGTAATTCTGGCAGTACAAGTTCCATGAAAATGGGATCAGAACCATCTTTACTGCTCTGGATTGATGATAAAGTTGCATGTGGATGGTTTGCCAGTATACATGCCTCTGCTTCAAATAATGGAATAAATCCTGATTATCCTTATTGGGAGGGTGTAAAAGTTAAAATGGGAAAAGACTTTGGGAGTGTGCATGACAACCTTAGAAGTCAAACTTTTTCAAAGTTGAATCCAACAGATTGGAACGAAGACAATCCTCAGCAAGGTTTTGATTGGGAGGATATGTACGCAGCAGTCCAAGCTATCCCTGCTAGTGAAGGAAGTTGGGTAAATGACACTTTGTATACAGAATTTGCTGAGTCTACAAACTTTTTAGGAATGTTTATTGACTATACTGGGTCTACAACCTCTTGGGGAAATCAATACCAGCATCGAGGGAACTTTACTATTTTATCTTCGCCTAACTTTGATATTTTTAAAAATTATTTACCCCCAGAAGTAAGGCAAGGATATGATGATTTTAATAGTTCTAATTACGAGCCAGTACACACTCAACTAAAAACTAATTATGGATTGCAAGATACTATGATGCTCTATACTGAGCCAGGAAATCCGCCTAAAAGCCTATCTTTAAATTTATGGGATTCAAGCGCTTTTATAACTTACAAATCTGCATTCTCGACCACTTATGATCTACCTAGTGAAGCAGAAACAGGAGAAATGTGGGTTAAAGCCTTGGGTTATTATATGATGTATGTAGCAGATGATTTTAATGACTTAGAACTGTATGCATACTTAACACATGGCAGGATGATTGATCAAGCAGGTATAAACTCCTTTTTGTTTTCAGATTTTAGTTACGACCCAACCTTAGTGATATCAAACCCAGTCGCTGTTGCTTCAGATATAATTACATCAGAATTGGGTCACAGTCTTGGCTACAAATGGGACACACCAAAATATGGCAATTTATGGGAGCTTGCTTTCTCAGAACACGATTCAGCGCCTATTTGGTTGGTTCAAGACGATGGGTCTACAACATCTTATAATGAAAAGCATAAATTAGGATTTTCACAGACAGAATCAGTTCCTGCTAAAGATGTTTTAGAGGGCATATCATCTCAAAGTCGATTAATCCCATACTTTGATGGATTAGATTTTAGTTTTATAACCATAAAGTCTGAATATAACGCATACGAAATGCCTGAAATTAGAACGGCTGGATGTACTTCCGAAATAGCTGATAATTACAATCCATCTGCAAACGCTGATGATGGTAGCTGTCTTATAGGTGGCGTTGCTCGACAAGATTGGACTTACGGATGTAAAGATTCGTATGCAATCACAGAAACTATGGCTGAAGTTTTATTTGATGAAGGGGTGATTCCCAGTGTTTCTGGATATTATAATCCTTCGGCTACGGTAGATAATAATCATTGTTATTACGAGAGTAGTTTTGATGACGGAGTTCTTGTATACGGATGTACAGATGAAATTGCTGAAAATTATAATGCAGGAGCTAATATAGATGATGGCAGTTGTGATTATGGATTGCCTCAAGATATTAGAGTTACCTTTACAATGATAACTCATAGTCAAGGCCCAGTCAAGTTTGCGCCCTTCGATATGGGCATAACTACTATAAATGCGTGGACTGCCCCTTCGACTTCTTGGGATGAAGATGACATGACCCATAATGAGTACAATGAAGATGATAACAATCCAGCCCAAAGATCTGCAAACTCATGGGTAATGATGGAGGGTGGAATGCCGTTTCAGAGCTATGCAGACTATCCACCAAATACTCTTGTTGTGCATGCATACAATGTAAATTACGATGCTATAACGAGCAGCAATTGGTTTGTTAGGACTTATATGGCAGGGGGGTCTTTGCTAGACCAAGGGTCAAACCAGGCTACTGTAGAGCCTGATCCTAACTACGTTGCTTATTTTCAGACTTCAGGTGTAGACCAATGGGGATATTCACAAGAACTTATTGGGTCAGGGTATGAGTTCTGGGAGTCAACAGAGCCTTACTCTAACCAGTCGAGCCAATTAAACTCAGAGCAACAAACTGGTTTTGGTATTTTATTAGATAGCGTAGTACTTGAGCACGAACAACAGCTGCATTTTGTTGGCGGCCCATGGAAATTAGTAACAAGATGGTATACCGTATCGGGAATACTTCCAAGGCCAAACCAAATTGTTCACACAGAAGAAGATGGCGCTGAATGGGAGTGGCAAGATTATATTAATGATTCAGGTTTTGTAGAGAATGGATCTATACATGACTTGAGAAATATTTGGATATACGAAAAATTAGACTCGCTCGGCGCTCCAGGTATAGAAAACTTTCTTGATTTTTCTTATATAAAGGATCGGATAGAGGATGGCTCTGCAAATTTAAGTAATTTTGCAGAATCTGGGAATATTCCAATGTCTATTAGTTCCGTAGGAATGGATTTTAATGGAAGGAAAGACTTGTCTAATTTAACTTTACGCCCAGGCAGAATGGACTCAGACGATTGGACAGGCTATAATCAGTGGAGAAGTAGTTATCAAAGGACTACAATGGTTGCCCCTAAAACTAGAAGCGAATATGCACAAAATACTGGAAATCAAAGCGATGATTGGCAAAAAAATAGACTGCCAAATGTCTTTATGCAAGTTCAGTCATATGACCCTTACCATGAGGGCGTAGGCTATTCTTATCCAAATCACTCTATGGTTTATTTTAGGAATGCAAATGATGGTTCAAACCAAGAAAGTAGTGTGCAGGACTGGCTAGATTATGGTTCGTTTTCTCATGGAGGTAGGCAACAAAACCTAACTGGTAATTGGCTACCATATTGCGGCGAACCTAGTACAGAATATAGTGATAATGTTAAGGCGACACTTGATTATAATTATA
>Ga0098059_1000873_pt1 | contig 16020 bp, 12 predicted proteins | sample 20_taG_FD_92580 | JGI IMG/M metagenome (GOLD analysis project Ga0098059, IMG submission 92580) | Marine viral communities from the Subarctic Pacific Ocean - 20_ETSP_OMZ_AT15318 metaG | ecosystem: Environmental > Aquatic > Marine > Oceanic | place: Subarctic Pacific Ocean | collected 2015-01-19
CTTGTCATAAATTGAGTTGTTTGGTTTTCAGAAGTAGCATTAAACTGCTTTGAAGCATTTGTAGCTGCTTGGTCTGACAGCATTCTTTGTTGTCTTAGTTGCTGGTCTAATATTGTTGCTTGTTGGTCATTATTTAGATTAGCCATATCCATCGACAAAAAGTTTTGAGCGTTCTGTATTGCTACTTTAGTTCTTGAATCAGCAGTTTGTGTATCCATTGCAGCAAGTGTCGTAGCATCTTGCATAATTCCCTGCTGTCTGCTGTTAAAGTCTGCTACAGTCATTGTCTGCATAAATTTACTGTTCGCTAATTGTATTTGCTGCTCAGCGCTGAACGTTGTCATATCTATATTTGCAACTCTAGTAGCATTAGCTATAGCTGTTTGCTGGTCTACATTTAGCTGAGTTAAATTCATTTGCTGAGCTAATTGTGATTGTAGCTTATTTGTTTCTAAAGTTTTATTTAAATTTGAAAGTTCTGTTTGCTGGTCTACATTTAACTGTTCTGAAGCTGCTTGGTTAAGTGCTGACAAATTAGCTAATCGTATTTGTTGCTCGTTACTTAAATTTGCTTTTTTCATATCTTGAGAAAATGCAGCGTTCTTTGCCATAAAATCAGAAGCTACTTGAAACTCTGCTAGTCTTGCTTGATTTTCAGCAGTTTGGTCTGCTCCCGCACGTTGAGCATCTATCTGAAGATTTGCCAACTGTACTTGCTGCTCGTTACCTAAATTCTGAGCAGCCATCGCTTGTCGGCTTTGAAGATTAAGCACAGCCGATTGCTGAAGATTTTGTAAATTTTGAGTTCTTGTTTGCTGCTGCTGATTTGCAGAGAGAATTGTAGCGTCCTGTCTGAATTGACTTTGCATCGTCGCCATCTGTTGAGCATTTGAAGCCGACTGAGATTCAGCAGTTTGTCGATTTGCAAGGTTCGACATGCGGCGTTGCATATCTTGAGTAGCTTGTGCCATATTGGCCTGTTGCTCATTTGACAAGTTTTGAGATGCACGCTGTTGTAAAGCTTGCGCATTACTTTGAGCTAAAGGTAACGAACTTTGAATAATAGCGTTAAACAAAGCATCTCGCCCAACAGAAGAAATAGATAAACCTCTTTCTGCCATTTGCTGATTTACTCCAGCAACCGCTGGCCTTGCCCAAGAGGGAGTTACTCCATCGTCCATTCCTGCTAGTAAAGACTCCAGCTGAGAGGAAACTAAAGCTTCTGTGGGTAAAGCTGCAATAGCTGCTTGAACTTCCACAGGCTGATTATCTATTTGAGCCTCTACAGCAGCAGGGTTTTCTACAATAGCTGCACTTACATTTGAAGGAAGCTCTCCAACCTCCGCAAGCATAGACTCTGCGGCTGCTGTAGCGGCTGTTCCAGTAACTTGACGTTGTTGAGATGCTTCGTAACCAATCACTGCTATAATTTGAGAAGCAATTGCGTCGTCGGCAGCAGTTCCGGTTATAGCTGCTCTCTGTTGTTTTTCAGCGTCAGGAGTAGCGGCAACTATTTCTTGCTGCCCCGTAACTTGGTTTATATGCGCCCGTGTACTTTCACTGAAATCTACAACCTGCGCTTGTGCCGCTTCTTCTTGTTGAGCATCTCTTGCTGCTGCTTCAGTAGCCGTTAGCTGTGCGGCGGCAGCTTCTGCTTCTCTTGTTACCTGCGCTTGTGCCGCTTCTGTAGTAGCTAAATCTTCAGCTTGTGCAGCATCAAAAGTTGCAGCAGTAAGGTCGGCTTGTGCTTGAGCATCTTTAGTAAGAGCCGTAGTTGTTTGAATAGCAGCTGGTGCTACAGCTGTTGGTCTTTCCAAAGCTGTTCGAGCCTCTAATTGCTGAATTTGACTATCGGGGGTTACAGTACCCGTTAAACCAATTCGTTCAACATCAGCTCCTAAAGTTTCACGTAACTGAACTACGTCCTCCGCTATAGGCTTACCACCTTCAATCTGAACCTTAGTTTCTACTTTTTCTCTTCTAGTACCTTTCTTAGGGTCTACTCCGGGTGCAGTAACGACAGTAGTACCTGTAACGTATCCTTTTCGCGATACATAACCACCCGCACGATAATCAACTCGATTTTTAAAAGCTCTCTGTCTTGCCATTTTATAATGTCCCTGTTGTTATAGATGATAAGTTAACATCGTAGTTATACAAGTCAACATCGTGGCTACAATAAGCCAAGCTAGTTTTTCCCATCTTGCCGCATGTTTTTTTGTAGCACTTCTTAATTCACGAAGTTCAACGGCAGCTTCCGCCCATCGTATGCCACATTTTTTTTCATGTTTTGCAATTTTATCGAGTGCCTCTAATGCTATTTCTTCTATTATTTTATTACGTGATAATCCAGTCAGGTCATTTGACGTTCCAGCTAGTTTAGACACCCTAGCTCTGTTAAATGGAATGTCCTCCTCTTTCTTCACTAGACTGTCTCATTATCTCGCAAATAAATATCGTTTGCTCCACCCGTTGTTTTAGTAGGATTTGGATTTTCAACATCGTTAGCTCCTCCACTTACGGAAGGTACTGCCGAAAGATAAATAGATGTACTAGCTACTTTGGGTACTTCAGGTGAGTAAATATCGTTTGCTCCACCTGAAATAACTGAAGTTGGTGCGTGTAGCTTGTCCATTGCTGCTGGCTGCATACCACTTTTTGGATAGGGAAATCTTTCTCCGTTCATTTTAGGCATTTTAAGTCTCCTGTTGTTTATTATAAAGTTACGATTCAAGCGCCTCAATACGAGATTCCAGCGACTCAATCCGCTCCATTGCTTCTTGCAGTGCCTTAACTGCTTTCATGTATAGAATACTGTATTTGACGGATTTGAAATCAGTAGGGTTGCCGTCTTCATCTAAAAGTGGATTATCAAAACTGTCAACGTTGGCGTGTGTTTTTACAAGCCCCCCCATTCCACTTGCTTCAAGCTCTTGAGCAATCACTCCCAGCTGTGTAGGACCGTCGGTCTCGGCCTCAATAAAAGAATACTTTCGAACCCGCATAGCCTTGACGTCATCCCATTGACTGCCAGAATCTATGATGTGCTCTTTTAAGCGCTCGTCAGAAGTGGACCCATATGAGTTTGTCGCACTGAGGAAATCGCCGTTCTCCTCAATTTCGGACTTAGTGGAGCTATTTCGCGCGGCCTTCCACACGGCAGCTCCCCCAGTGCCGTCCTGGCATTGCATGAACGCGTAGCTGTCGGCGTCATAGAACGCCGTGAACCCTGCGCCCTCCGTCTGGGCGTAAGTGCCGTCCGAGTCTAATCCGTTAAAATACGACCCCGATTTCTGATATACATCGCCGCCTCCATGAAATCTGGGACCGGCTCCCGCGAATGTCACAATCCCCGCCGAGGTTATTGTGAGGGCGTCAGTGTCGGAAGCCGAGCCAATAGTGCCATCGTCCGGGATGACAATATTCCCGCCCGTGGTCATCGTGCCACCACCCTGATACGTACCGGAGACATCGAGGTTGGCGTTTACATCGGCCAGGGTAGCATTGAGCTCAATTTCATCGGTTGCGTTGATGTCTAAAATCGTAGCTGAAGGGGCATTGATATATTGTGATGCGTCGTTAAATTGCAACGCCATTGTCGAGTTAAGTAACAGACCAGTATTATGGACATGCGTTAGAGAAACTTCGTCGTTTGCCCCAAAGGAGAGTATCGCACCATCATGCTGTAATTCTAAATCTTGAGTCAGCGTAACGTCTCCGTCTGAACCAATTGCTATAGCATCAGTATCTGAAGCGCTGCCAATATTGCCGGCGTCGGGTATCACAATGTTACCGCCGGTAGTCATCAGTCCGCCACCAGTGTAAGTTCCGCTAACATCTAAATTTGCGTTAACGTCTGCAAGTGTGGCGTTTAATTCAATTTCATCCGTAGCATTAATATCTAAAATAGTGTTACTTGGAGCATTAATATATTGAGAAGCATCATTAAACTGAATTGCCATGGTACTATTTAACAAAATACCAGTGTCGTGAACGTGCGTTAAAGAAACTTCGTCATTGGCACCAAAGGAAAGTATAGCGCCATCATGTTGCAATTCTAAATCTTGAGTAAGCGTAACGTCTCCGTCTGAACCAATTGCTATGGCATCTGTGTCTGAAGCAGAACCTATTGTACCGGCATCAGCAACTACTATACCCGCATTAAATGTTGCTGTACCAGCTTCACTGCCGTCAAGAGTAAGCATAGTTATATCAGAAGTAGCGTCTGTACCCTTAAAAATAATATCACTATTATTTGCAGCAGCATCAATAGTAATGTTACCAGAACTAGTTGTAAGAGTAACAGCTGCATCGCCAACAGATATATTATCAGCAGCAATGTCACTAGCCGAAACATCTTCAAAAGCTGGTGGACTTCCTGCTCCTGTTGAGGTTAGAACTTGACCATCATTACCTGTTGCTATAGCTACCGGATTTCCTGATGCGTCATAGCTAATGATATTTCCGTCAGTGCCACTCGCCATTTTGGCAAGGGTGACAGCATTATCTTGAATATCTGCCGTCTCAACCGTGTCATTAGGAAATACTGGCACTTGACTAAAAGTAACGACACCGTCGGAAGCAATTGCTATAGAATCTGTATCTGACGTGTGACCAATATTCGTACCGTTTATAATGACGTTATCGACGGTTAATGTTGTTAGTGTACCGAGTGACGTAATATTTGATTGTGCAGCAGTTGTGACTGTCGCTGCAGTTCCAGAGACATTACCCGTTACATCGCCAGTAAGTGTTCCCACAAATCCTGTAGCAGTTACTTTACCTGTACTTGGATTATATGTTAGTGTTCCATCAGATTCAAGACCTAAGCTACCACCATCAACATCTCCACCAGCAGTAAAAATAATAGCATTGTCTTCATCTGTAGATTCATTGTCCGTTATAGTAACTGTTGTTGCAAGTGTAGCAAGTGCTACCGCAATGTTACTACTACCATCGAATGACGTTCCACCAATAGTTCTAGCGGTTGCTAATGCGGTTGCGGTATCTGCATTACCTGTCAATGGTCCTGCAAAGGCATCCGCAGTTACTGTACCATCAAAGAAAGCATCTTTAAATTCTAATGAGCTTGTGCCTAAATCTATTTGATTATCTGTTACAGGGTATAAAGCTCCTGACGTTAGCGTTAATCTAGCAGCGTTGTCTACTTTAAAATCAATTTCGTTAGCAGTTCCAAAATCAATAGCAGTTTGAGAATCTTCTCCTAAAATTAAATCAGTAGCATAAATTGAAGTGATTCCTGTTTGTGCCGCATCCACAGAAAAATCTATGTTATCATTTGTAGTATCATACGTTACAGTAATACCGCTTTCTGTATTACTAGAAAGCATATTAGTACCTACAGTATCTCGAATAAAAGTAGCTAGAGTTGTACCGTTTACTGTGATTGCATCTGCTTCTAAAGTACCGTCAATGTCAGCATCACCTGAAACATCTAAGGAACCTGCATCAAGCTCACCTGTTAACGTAATATTTCTAAAACTAGACACATCTTTGTTGGAATCAACAGTAACCGTTTTACTAGCTACTACCGTTCCAACGGAAGTGCCTGTGTCATTGTAATTGAGTTCTGCTGCGGTGCTTGTAACACCATCTAGTATATTAAGTTCCGCTGCGGTGCTTGAAACACCGTCAAGTATATTGAGTTCTGCTGCGGTTGATGTTACTGCGGTACTTCCTATAACTAAACCACTTGCAGGTACGACTACTCTTGCATCTCCCCCAAGAATTAAATCGTCGGCTGACGTATCCCAAAGCATGTAAGCACTTGCTGTATCACCGAAAAACTTAACGTCATACCCAGTATCATCTACACCCACTGTAACCGTCGCATCAATCTGTACGGCTCCGTCGATGTCTACAGCATCTAAATTTGTAGTTCCGTCAATGTCAGCATTACCACTAATATCAAGTGTGGCTGCATCTAACTCTCCAGATATAGTAATGTTTGTTCCGCCCGTTATAGCGCCGTCCATCGCGACAGCACCATTAATATCTATTGTAGTTGCAGTTAATTCAATTTCAGTATCGCTTACGAGGTCCAATACACCATCAGCACTTTGATGAATGTAAGTTCCGCTATCGCCAAACTGTAGCTGGTCGGTACTCGAAAGAAGTAAACCCGTATCTACTACGTGCGTCAGAGAAACATCTTGGTCATCTCCAAAATTAATTACCGCGCCATCCGCAAGAAAAAGGTCACTAAACTCTAATGCAGATGTTCCAAGGGCTGCACCATCAGAAGCGTCAGGTACAAAAGCGGTAGTTGCAGTTATTGTAGTACCTTGAATAGTGCTAGAACCTGTTAACGCACCTGTGACTCCTAACGTAGTACCAATAGTTGCAGCCGCATCTACCGTTAGCGCATCTGTGGTTACTGTACCATCAAAGTACGCATCTTTAAATTCTAATGAGCTTGTTCCTAAGTCTATATCGTTATCTGTTACTGGTACAATTACTCCATCCTGAAATCTAACTTGCTCTACGGCAGAACTTGAAACTTCTACAAACACTCCCCAACGATTATTTGTACTATCTGCTACAATCTTATTTAAAAAATCTTGGTCACCTATAGTATGAATATTACCGCCTTCAGCAGCGGTTCCGTCATGGCGGTGTCCTGTTGTTCCAGAAGAAGCGTAAGAAAACGCATTCAGAAGTTGATTGAACTCGTTATTAAATAACGCTGCGGTTATGGTATCTCCGTCTGAAAATGAACTTTGTCTTGTGTAACTGGTAGCCATTCAAATTATCTCCTGTTCGTAGGGGTGTAGTCTATATAAAAGCCATTAACAGAATAAGGAGCACTTGTATCGTCTGTTCTAATTCTATAACTAGATGTAAAACCACTTCCTTGTACTGCCTGTCTGACCATAGGGTCGAGAGTTCCTCCAAATATTCCTGTATTAAACACAGCAGTACCGAAAAGAGAAGGTAGGGGAATAGTATCTAGAGTATAATCGGTAGGTTGAGGTTTATCAGTAGCCTCGTAATCATATCTTACTCTTAGAATTGGTGTAACTGCACCTGTTGGTGATATAGAAATTTTAACGTAATTTAATGTTTTTAAAGTTCCAACATCTCCAAAATCATAATTAGGTGTCACATATGTTGCTCTAATACTTGCCGAAGAACCCGAATGATAAAAAGCATTACCCGAATTGTGTACATATACATAACCGTTATTGTCGCCATGAAATGTTTGTTCTACACCAGCGTAATTAAATCCCGACGTAACTGCTCGACATTGAATACCTTTTGTTTCTGACCACTCAAATCCATTACTTGTAAGTGCACCAATAATTCCTTTGGCGGCTGTTGAAGTTTCTGTGGTAGTTGTATAGAAAAGTCTGTATTGAGATTTCTGTCTTAAAACTACGCTGTCTATTACATAAGTATTAATGTTACCTGAGATATTATTTAGAATTGGTTGAATCTGGCGACTTACTGAACTAAGTTCTACGTCACCAATTCGGGCTGTTCCTGCAATAGTTCTTACACCATCAGGACTTAGAAAAACTAGGTCGCCACCAATTTCTTGTATACTATGATTATCTAAACAACCTACATTTTTTGTTACAGGCGTTATTACAATCGTTGAACTGTTGTTTATATTTTCAAGCTTATAAATACTGTTCTTACAAAAAATTACTAAGTCATCTCGAAAAGAACGTAAGCCAACGACCTTATCATCTAATTTAACCGTACCTGACCCAGTGCTTGTAAAATCATCTATATCGTCTGTCCCACTATAATAAATTGTATTAGGAGTGTCTGTGTTACCTCCAACAACTAAATGTCTGTCGTGAACAATACAGGTTTTGGGGTATACTGTTCCTGAAACCGTAATTTCTTTTGCGAAATAAGTACGATTACTTAAAGCTCCTGTGCCTGTCATTTTAAAATAAAAAGGTTTTGTAGCAGAAGACTCATCAGTGATTACAAGTTCTCCGTAAGTTGAATCACCTTCGTATAATGTAAAATTACACTGTGCTTGGTTAGTTCGAGCAAGTGCAGAGCGTCCTGTAAATGTAGAATAGTTATCTCCTGCTGCATCTACTGAAGCTCGATTAATTTGTAGCCACGTTTCTCCTTCTAAAGTAAAATAAATATTTGTTCCAGAACAAGCAACAAGGCCATCTGCATACACAAAAAGACCAAGAACAGGATTACCGCTGTTAGGTCTTGTTGCGTCGTCATCTCCAAAAGGAGCAAAACCATTTACACGTCGATAACCCCCATCAGAATCTACTTCAAAATTTTCAAGAGTTGTAGCAACTCCAGGTTGCGCAAGCATCTCAAATTGATTTAAATTTGTATTAAGACCACCCTTGCACGATACGCCATATGGTTGTGATTGTGCCACTATACAAACCTTATACGGTCATCTTTAAAATAATTTGGTGTTGCATCTAGCAGATGTAGTTTCATTGTTCTTAAACCACGTCTATAATCTTCTAGAGAAAAAGCAGCGTTTTGAGCATTGTCTTTAAATTGATGCAAGTAGTATCTTGCTCTATTAATAAGCACAGGAACGTACAAGTCTGGAAAAACTATTGCATCTCCATGTGCAGAAAGTTCTGTAGGAAGACTATACGCGTAAAACCAAATACGATACACTTGGTCGGGAATAGGTGACAGTCCAAATTTTCGATTATCAGGACTTTTAATTACTCTTGAAGGTGTACCACCATTTGCTTGGTCTGCATCATCTTTATTTTGTCCGAGTCTAAAATAATCTTTCCATTCTTCTGTGCTTGTGTACCGTAAATTACGAATAGTATGAGGCGCACTTTCACCACTTACGCCTACAGTTGTCAACATAAAGTTATCCCAATCTACGGAACCGTAGTCATCTTTTATACTACTTGCAGCTGTCTTTAGTTCGTACCAACGAGTGTTAGCAACAGTTTCAATATAAGTGTTACCGTACATTGGGTCTGTTGCGCCTGACTCGCCAACAGCTAAAAAGGGCCACTGAGGTTCTTCGTTTACTATATCAAGATAAGACCTGTTTACAAGGTCTTTAGCGTGCGTCTGAATACCTTTAGAGTCAGCAAAATTAGCAGCAGTTAACTCTACTTCATTTAGTTCTCTTAAAAGCTCATTAGCAAGTTGAAGATAGGTCGTAGCCATAAATTAGTATCCTGCAGTTTTCATCCGTTGTTCAGAACTGTATTTAACTCCTTGCTTGTGCCCTGAGTTATTAAATTTATTTTCGAGTTCAAAAATATTTTGATGGTCCTGCTTACCATCCGGTACTTTTTTTTCTTCGGGTTGAATACCCATTTCACTAAACGACAGTAACATCTGCATCATTTTAGTTTCTCCTTTTCTGTAGCCTCTTTCTTAAAAATGCGACTATAATTTTCATCGTACTTTGACTTATTAAAATTCTTACGAAAACGGCTTTCTTTACTCACTTTTGTACCGGTGTGCATTACAAAAGGTTTTTCGTTACTTCCTAGCTGTGGCATTTTAAAAATTCCTTGAAAAGGCTTGGGGGCCTTTTACGCACAAAAGACCCCCTTACCTCGTTACGGTTAGTCGATTCCGTAGAACGCTGACACGAGTGCTTCACCTCGTAGAACTTTACCGCCATAGACGTGTAGACCACGCACGATGTCGCCAAAGCTATCAGGGTCACGAATAACTTCCGTGCTGGTGATAGTCTGAGCAGTAGCTGTCGAACTAATATGTCCAGCAATACACTTACCAGCCGCATTGGTGGTCGAAGCGATGTTGTTGGTTTTATACATATTAAATCCGCGAAGCTTACCAGAACTTACGAGACCATTTCGAATCGAACCTTGCCCAGCATTGTAGTCTACTGACAGAAGTTTCGAAGAGCTTTGAACAAGCACTTCATAGAACTCTGGATTCGCAAGAAACCAGCGTCCTTCTTCCGGCACATTCTGCTCGTCGAGAAGACGGGCCATGTGAGAAAGAACGTCAATAGGGTCATGTTCAGAAGACCCAAAACCAATGTCCAAGTTACCAGTACCATCAAAGGTGCCAGCAGCAAGGTCAGTCGCGCTGTCCGAACCTAGAACATGGTTAGGACTCGAAGCCGACACACCAGCAAACATGACAGCGATTACGCCCTCATCGAAAGCATCACGCAATGCGTAAGCTGCCGAAGACGTTGCCGCGTCTCGCCAGTTGACATGAGACATATTACTTTCAATATCATCAACGATAAATTTGAAAGCGTTTGCCGTATCGACAACCAGCGTCACTTCTTGGTCGGTTAGTTTAGTTGCGGTGACATTTGCACCACGCTCGTACTGATAAACAGTAATTTCCGGCTCTTTGATAATTCGTACACTATCACCAAAATTATTTATCTCACCCGCATAGTCCGTGTTCGTAATCGCTTCCGCTACAGAAGATTTACGAAAAAAGTTTAGAACCTGCTTAGAATAAACTTTAGGTAGAAAGAAAGAATTATTCTGACCACTTACAGAGTTACCAAAGTTGGCATTCGTATCTGTACTTGGTTCAAAAAACTGGTCTGATTGATTGTAAGCCATATTATTGCCCTCCTAGATTGAGTATTATTTTACTACTCTGCCTTCAGATATAGCTTGTTGTATTTCTTGTTCATACTTATCAAACTTGTCTAAAGACATTGCAGCAATTTCCCGTTCAGTCCAAATCTTAGGTTCTTTAGCGTCAATAGTTTTTGTTTTGGTTGAAACCATATCCGCTGCTGAACCCTGGTTTTGTACTCTGGACTGTGATTTAGTTTGAGTTTTTATCCCATTTTCTAATTTAAAAAGGTCAATGGCTTTTGAAGCAAGCTGAGCATTATCAGGATTATTATAAATCCAAGCCTGAATCTGCTCCGGTTGTGTTTCCGCCCACTCATGAAAAGAATCAGAACCTCGAATCTCATCAAAATCTGGATGTCTTGCTACCAAGTCTGCTTCTGCTTCGCGGCGAATAATACGCTGCTCACGTTCTTGAATAGCTTCTAACTGTCCTTGAAGTTGATTTACTTGTTCTGAACTTTGCAAGTGCGCTACAGTTTCTACCGTATCATACAAATCAGGGTACTCTTGTCTAAACTTTTCCAAATCTTCTTGAGTTTTGGGAGCTGTGTAAGAAGTTGCTGTTTGTGCCAACAACTCCTGTTCACGTTGTTTAAACTCGTTTACCTTGTTATCGTAGTGTTGCTTCAAATCGTCATATCTTTTTTTGTAATTAGTACGTTTCTTAGGAGCCGCAGTTCTTTCTTCTTCAGGGGCCTCATCGTCTTCGAGGGTAGCCTGTTGCTGTGGTCTTTCAAAAAACATTTGGTCCGCAGTTTCCACAGGTGGGCCATCTGGCTTATGCCAAGGCTTATTCATGTTATACGGATTTGGTGCTTTCTCCTCTACTTGGGTTGTTTCACTCATAATATATCTCCTACGGGGCTTGTACTCTGCAAGGTAGCCATACTTATTTTTTCTATTTGGCCTAAGAAAAACTTATGGGGCTTGGCTTGTCAAGGTAGCCGTAAATTAAAAATTATCTAAGACTTGGAGTTTTATTCGCTTTTAGACTCATTAACTTTCGTATTTCGTCGTCAGTGCTATTTTCATTCGCTAGTCTTAGCTCCTCCTCGGTATCTTGCATCATACCTCCAAGATAACGATTTTTTCTCATCATACCACCGTCGTAGGCTCGTTCTGCATCATCCATCATTTTCTGTAGATTGTCTGCGCCTAGTTCTTCGGTGGCTTTTTGAGTCATCACAAACTCTCCGTCCGATAAACGTGCGGGTATTGAGTCTGAGATACCGTTTCCAGGGCCTGTAACTTCTCCTGACCCTGAAAATTCAGAAGCCGTCTCCACTACTTTATCAAAGATTTGACTCAGTTGTGGGTCGGTTTCTAAAGCTTTCATTAAATAATTTTGCTCTTCTGGTACTAAGGATTCGTTTAAAATAAAAACTATGTAATCGTCTTCCATTGCTTCATCTGGTTTTTGTGCAAGCTCTATTTCTTCTGGTGTTGCATTCATATAAGTATCTTCTGGAACTTCTTCTTCTGTAGCTTCCATTTCTGAAGAAAGTGCTCTTAGCTCTTCGGGCATCGCTATTGGCTCTTCAGCAATACCGCCCTCTTGTTTTCCTGTTCTTTTTCTTTCTTTATAATTTTCGTAAGCTTCTTCCATAAGCTCATCCATTTTTTCATTTTCAATCGCCCTTTGCATTGCTTCTTGAGCTTCTTCAGAGGGAATAGGGTCCATATCTTTAATGAATATTTTTGCCATTCTTTCTGCGTGTTTGCGCGCTTTTTCCTCGTTTGCTTTCATTACTGATTCAGAAAAAGCAACGTCACCTCCAGAGTCTTTGTTTACTCTTTCTTCACGCTCTGTCGGAACCATGATAGAGCCACCACGATTACGGTAATTACGTTTTGATTTTTTATTCTTAGTCTTATTTTTACGCATACCGAACTCCTTTTGTTGAATATTCTTCGTCTTTCGATTCAAGTGTTACTTTTACGTTATCCTTCAACTGCTCTAGGCGTTCCAGAGAATTCATTCTCCCCTGACTGCGGTACAACTCCAGTTCCGATGTTGCCCCCACCAGTACCCGTAGCTCCAAGCTCTGTTGGTGCTTGAGGTGCTGCTTGAGAGCCTCCCATGCCTCCAAGTTGTTGATTAGCGGCAACAGCTTCTTCGCCTGTGATTTGTCCATTTTGCATTCCTATAATTTGAGCCATAATCGCCGCTTCTTCAGGGTCATTTAGCAATTCATCGGGGTCTAAGTCTAAGCTATACGCTAACTCAGAGATTAATTTATTCATCTTCACGAAAGGCGCAACTGCAGGATTCTGAACTGTTTGAAGAAACGTCGTAAGTCTTTGTGACCTTACTTCTTTTTGCATCAAACTATTTGTTCCAGTGGCTTTAATTTCAAGGTCACCGATAACTCCTAGAACTTTTTCGAGAAACTGCATGTTCCACTGAAAGTAAGATTCGCCTAAAGGCTTTAAAAGAAAGTCGTCAAGATTTTTAATTACCGTTTTAATATTCAACGAAGCAGCGCCAAGTAGCATTGACATACCCGATGCTGTTCTTGTCATACTTTGAATACCTGTTTGACCATGTGAGTAACTTGGAATACCTGTTTGTTCGTCTGCAAGCTGTCTAAACTTGTCAAACATCATCATATTTTCTGTGGAGGTATTCGGAAACTTTAAACCGTTTATTGCGGTTCCAGGTACTCCAGCCTGTCTTTTAAAGACTTTACCGGGGTAAATCTCCATACTTTGTCCGCCTACAAGGGCTGTTTCATCTACGTCAAATACAAGTGAGCCAGAAAGAGCTAGATTATCAATTGCCATTCTAGCATGTCCATTCATTATTTGTTGTGAATCGTCCATGTTCTCTGCAACACCAATTCCAAAAAAGCTGTACGGATTTCTTTCGTACGGAAAGGACTGGTAAGGAACTCGAAAAGGAGTAAAGGGATTAACAACAGAACGTAAAAGTTGTCCGTTACATATCCAAGCATTTATCTGCACCTCATCTAAATCATCTACATCTTCGGGAAGGTCCATTCCTACTTCACGAGCGTATTCTGCGTCCATAACTCCCCAATACTCAAGAACTTCGAACTGTCCTGAAGTATGCTCAGAAGCAACAACATCATCTCGAAGCTCATGTTCGTAATCTTGCTCTACATAGTTTGGTCCCATTACAAGACATTTTCGAATAGCATCTCGATTAAAATAGGGCATCTTTCCAAGACTACGAAGTTGTGTTCGATTAAACTTATGCCTATGAAAAATATACTCTGATTCGCTCATGCTTGTAGCATTTGGGTCCGGGAAAAAATCCCAGATAGAAACAAACTCGATACGAGGAACTCTTACGTCAACAGGCTTAAAAGTTCTATTACCGTCTTCGTCTTCTTCCCATCTGTTAAGCGTTTTATTAAAATTAAAAGGCCCTTTGATAATTCCTGTACCAAAAAGTGAACATTCAAAAAGAGCTGAACGCAATTCTGAAGAACCGTTAGACTCTTCAATTTGGTCGTGTATTAGTTTTTCCATCTTTCTTGCTGCATCTTGAGCAGGATGTACTTCAAGTGCTTCAGGTAAAGGACTTAATCCTTCCTCCATATTTAATTCTTTTACGGGCTGAACTACTTCAAATTTACCGGAACCGTAAGTTGCTCCAGCTTTAAGCACTCGGTCATCGCCTTCGTAACCTACATCAAAAGGATTTTCATCTTCAGTGGGTTCTTCTGGAAGTCTCGGTGGTGAGGTTTCCAGAGAAGGATTGAAGTTGGCGTGTTCTTCAATCCCCTCTGGTACCCTCGTTTCTGATACACCTATAGGAAACTTATTTCCACCAAATATAACATCTACTAGTTGACCAAAAGCAGCTAAGACTTTTGTTTTGGTAACCTTTACGAATACTCTTGATTTTTCAGATTCTCGAAAACGTATCTGCTTACCGTAAAGTCCACGATAGTTATGATAAGAGGTAAGCCATCGTCTTTCGTCTTGGTCTCTCGCGGACTGTGCCGCCGTAAAGCGGTCGGTCAGTAGAGAAACTAAACTATTACGAAGACTTTCGTCTAGCGTTAGCTCCTTACCGTGTTCATTTTCTACATCCGAAAAATAAATTTCGTTAGACGTTAAAGTATTTTCTTCGTTTTCAGCCATTTGATTTTATTTCTTTCCGCGAAGAAAAAAAACTGCTATTAGTAGCAACATGATAAAAACCCATTGTATTATATCACTCATAATATTGAAATCTCTTAATCGGGCAACACCCCAAGATGTAGAAACTCAACTAGAAAAGTTACGGTTGTTGCAGCCGTTGCTAAATCATTAGCTAAAGGCGTTAGTCGAGCGTGTAGTGTTCGAGCAGAAGCCGTGTACAACGTTGCAGCGATTACGATTGCTTCTGACGTTGCTGGACCACCTACAACACCTGCCGTTACTCCTGTACCTACAAAGGCATTAGCAGCGTGACCGTGAGAGTTTTGAATGATATACAAAGGTGCGTTAGCTGTCCACGTTACCGCCGAGCCACCATCATCTAGAATCGCTTCGGTTGCAATAAGCTGAGTTCCACCTGCGGAAGTTCCTAGCGAAAAGTCTACGTCGTCGCCTGAAGCACCTGCAGTCACAATGTTACCTGCTGGAATTGCAATCAAATTACGAATAATCGTGTCGGCTGGCTGAGTAAAACTCACGTCGGTATTTGCGGCTGCGGTAACAGCAATCGTTCCTGTAGTTACGGAAGTCCATGAAGTACAAATGTGGTCGGCTAGTTCTTGGACATCAGTCGCCCTTGCAGAATTTCGTCCGGTATCTCGAATTTCAAAAACTGGATTCGCCATTTTTATTTCTCCTATATTTAATATCCAAAAGTTGCATCAGAAGGCGTATAAGCCTGTTGTAAATGTAAATGTTTTAGTTGACTATAAGGGTCGTTCACACGCGGTCTAGACATGATTAAGTAACGCAACGCATCATAAGCATGGTCAGGCGCGTGAGTATCCACATCTTCAGGATTGCTCTTGTCCAGAGGAATGCCTTGGAGTTCGCGTATCAGGTTAGGACATGTATTAAATATTTGTAATCGTGGCCTTCCGCTTTGCTGTACTCGAAGATATTCGTGAATTTGAATCTTTCCTTGAATACGATTTTTATCGGCTCGCCGTAGTTTGTGACCTGCACGTTGTAAAGTTTCACCTACGGTTGGCCCTGTAGTACCAGTTCTTGCCCAAGCCGAAGTATCTAATACGCCTTGAACACTGTAAGGGTCTTGCACTTCCATGCGAGTTATAACACTTGCTAAGTCAACACCCGTTAAATTCTTTTGATATAGCTCTCGATAAATAATTAAAGTGCCGTCGGTACGGTCAACAGAACCCCAAACACAAGCACTTTCAGAAGCATATCCATAATCAATTCCTTTAAGTCTTTCCCAGCTTAGTGGAATATCAAAGGGAGTTATTATGTGAATATTTGAATCAAACTCTGTAAA
>Ga0098059_1000881_pt1 | contig 15931 bp, 9 predicted proteins | sample 20_taG_FD_92580 | JGI IMG/M metagenome (GOLD analysis project Ga0098059, IMG submission 92580) | Marine viral communities from the Subarctic Pacific Ocean - 20_ETSP_OMZ_AT15318 metaG | ecosystem: Environmental > Aquatic > Marine > Oceanic | place: Subarctic Pacific Ocean | collected 2015-01-19
CGTATCTGCCGATGGTACTACCCCGGTGTTAGTGAACGTGACTCGGCTCAATAGGGTATCGGATGAATCGAATATACCTAACTCGGTAACACCTTGTGTCCCGATATCTGAACCAGTGAAAGAAGCAGTCCAAACCAACTGAGTTCCTATTCTAGAGGGGATTACAGTCTTAGATGCTACATATGCATCCAATGAGGTCTGCGACACAGCCGTATCGTCCCTACCATTCCCCACTTTCACTGTCGTGTAAGTAGACGCTATTGTTGCCGCTAGTGCTTCCTTTCCTGTATTAACAATCATCAATAATCCTCCTGTTCATAGAACTTATCCCTGTATTTCTTCTTAGTAACTATGCTATGCTCAAATCCTACTTCCTCAGTGAAACCAACTAAATCATCGAACCCCATGTTAGAATTACGAGACAATGCATTGGATGACCCTGTTATTGTGTAGGACAAACTGATATCCTTTAGTTTAATTGCATCGAAGAGGAATTTTCCTGCTGAAATCGACACCCCATCTCTAGATAGCAACACGTTACTATCATCTGCTTGTCTTACAGATAACTCACTTAGACGTTCAGCAATGCTTTTATTGAACGTGCCTATCTTCAACTTCAACGTTCCAGCAAGCACGTTCTCTATCTCAAACACTAAGTAATCATTAATGGGTATGTTGTGGTTAGGGAAATTCATTCTTATGATGTCTCCCGGTTCTATGAATTCAATACCTTCCTTTTGTAGTTCAACTGAGATTTTTCGTGCATCCTCATTATACAACTGCATTAGTTCTATAGCCTTCGTTTCTGCCTCTGTTCTAGTCTTAATAGTAGAATCTACTACCCTGAGAGTCTTAGTTTGTTTCTTTGTCGGTTTCTCTAGTTCAAACTCTACCTTATCACCAACCACGATTATCTTGTTGGCTTTGTCAAATAGTGATTTATTGCTATCCACCTTAATCAACCGACTAGATTCCTTGTAGGACAAGGCTACCTTTCTCAGACTGCCCACATCTTCTAAGTTTCTAGTTATGAAAGAACCATTTTTGATAGTATAATCCAAGCCCCTCTTGAGAGCCAAGGCATTGATAGCATCATACATATTCGTATTAGCAAATTTGAGATTAGTTACAAAGGTCTTCTTGTTAATGGTAATTAACTCATCATAGTTTAGAGGGGTGTAGTATTTCTTAGTGAGAGTTATGACTGCATTAGACACTCCATTGGTAGCAACCTCTCCAATCAAATGACCACTTTGGGTGAATAGAATATCTCCGGCACTAATGCCTGTTACGTTTGCAGTGCAGGTGATGGTTGTGTTTGAAGTTCCTCCACCATTAGCCGCTATCACATTACCAGTGGGATTGGAGAAACTCTTAGTTGCGTCATAAGTAAGTCCTGATTCTGTCACGATGTTCTCTATCTCCTTCTCCAGTTGAGATGAGATAGTGTATGTTGTTCCCACATGGCATTTCTTGATGTTCTTCAGTTTTGGTCTTCTACCAAGCGTGAGGTCAAATGTCTCACCAAACGAAACCACACCGTTACCATTCAGAGAACCGTCAAACGTGAAACTGAGGATGGATTCTGTAGCATTACCCCCTCCCCTTTTCCTAGTCGTACTCACATTCAACAGGGTTCTTTTAGAGTTAATACCATCAGTGACAAACGCATCTATTGCTTCCCCATTCGTAAAACCGGCAATTGCATCATGCCCTCTCCTCTTCTCTAGATACAGATTTCTATTATTGTTCGCGTTAGAATGGTCAATGTCTACTAACAGGTACATGGAGAACACACCCTCTCGGTACTTGTCACTGACACCACTAGTTGAGCCATCTCTGAAATCACTAACAACTACATCTCCTCTTAACCCAGTATCATCCATAATGTTGAATTCCACTTTATCTCTCTTGGAATCAAAGGTCGTTTCTGCTGGACGCATCAAACGATAGTCATAGCCGTTGGTGCTTGTGTCGATAGCCCTATCAAATGTAATTGTGTGTTGCTCATTAGTAAAGCCGGAAGGGGCGGTGGAGATTACATGGCTGGTTATCTTAGAGATGAACTTAGGTGAACTCTTTGTTTGTGTCTCAGTGATATCTACTCCAAGGGTAGTTTTCTCTGAGACAATGTAATGTCCCGTCAAATCAGGCATGTAACTCAACCAAGGGTTCCCATTACTTTCATTTAAGACGAAGGTAGCAGTTTTATTTCCATTGCTGAAACTTGCGCTTCCGCCGAGACTGAGTGTGGGTTTCAACAACAGTTGGGCTGAATCTACCTTAGCCCCCTTAGTAGAGTTAACTAGGCTGGTATGGTCATCATGTCTAAGACGAGTTGAGATAGGGTTAACATGCTTCTTTAGGTTCTCATTATTAGCCACATCAATTGCATTGTTAGCAACTAGTGTTATTTCGTCATCCACAAGTGACGCCACCACACCTATGAGTACGCTACTCTCATCAAATACACTATCACCTACGGAGAAATGGTCAGTAGCATCCTTACCATCAACGGTAAGAATAGTTGTAGAATTAGCATCAATACCATATACGACTGGGCCAGTATCGATAATGTCACTAGTATCGTTGAGTTTTACTCCTGATGCTTCCAATGCGGTACTAGTTGTTGTGTTATCAAATATCCTATCGTGATTGCTATCATCTAGATTCTGCAAGTATTGGGCATTTGTCTTGGTTCCTAGCATAGCAAGGAAATTGTTAGTGCCATACTCTTGTATCATGCAATTCCTAGTGTGCTGGTCGTGGTCGTTCTCACCTGATATAGTTGAGATGTATGCCTTGTAATCAGAGAGTGAGTCCAATTGCAACGGACTGCTCATCAACGCGTACTTGACTCCTTCCGCACTGCTTCTGACATCCTTGAACAGTGCTATGCAACCTGCATATGGGTGTGCGCTACCCTCATCAATCGCCGCAGTATTCCCATGTCCGAACTTATCCCCTACACCGAAATTACTACCATGAGTAGCGAAGGTTCTATCAGACAATCCACAAATCACCCTTGAGATGTGATTGTGTCCAGTGAACCCATCTATACTGAATGGGTGATTGGTTCTGGATGTCCGATTAGTCCCATTAGCAGATTGTTCCTCCACAATCAATGGCAGTATGATATTCTGCGGGTTGTATGTGTCAGACCCGTCACCACTGTCCTCTTGTAATAAGGCATACTTGAAGTTCGTCCCAGAGTAACTAGGCCTAGCAATGAATACATCAGTCCATCTAATTGCGTTATTGCCTTGTGTCAAATCTGTCAATAGATTAGCATGACCTCCCCTAGTGGTTAGATTTTCAATGTTATAGTCAGAGGTTCCAAAGACCTTGTAGTGGTGTACTCCTTGTTTAGAACTGGTCCCTGCAAATCTCAATAGTTCCCCACTAGTAGTAAAGCCATTTACACCGCTTATTGTGAATGCATTATTACTCACAAGACTACTATTATCAGTCTTCTTGATAGCAACTAAACCATTGATACCCGCTACTTGGGTAGGCAGTGTGGACTTAAATGGGAAATCTCCGATAAGACTAGAGGAATAGAACATGTCTCCCGCAAAGTCACTCACTGATTCAGAGGTTATAGTACCACTATTGTTTACAGTGATGCTACCCACGCCCTGATGCTCTGCGGGGTCTTTCATTGTGATGTAGTCAAAGTATCCTACTAGTGGTATCTCATCGCTTTTCTTCAGAGCATCGAACTCAACCGGATTGAAATGCCAATCAAAGGTAGCCTCTACTAGTCTCATTACACCAAATCTTCTAATCTGGTTAGTCGTGATAGACGCACTGCTTATCGAACTCTCCTCAAACATGTCTTCTGTCTGTAGTGTCTGCTTGCTCTTACCAGTGTATTTCTGATGAGAAGTGCTTCCCGTTTGACCAGCCTCTGTCTCTAGTATCACACCGAATTCATCAAAGTCTAAGGTGTGGTAACCGATGTTGTTCTCTCTCAATTTGGAGGAGGGAAAGACATCACCAGTAGCCAGTAGTTCGTAAGTAGTAGCCCGTGGGTCTATCTGCTCAAAGACATCATAGTCTATGTCCACCTCATATGCAGTCTCACTATCGGATGCATCATATGATTCGACAAGGGTATCAGGGTCTATTCCGCCTCCATAGAAATTGCCAATATACTCCCAACCCTTGAGGGTATTGCTACCAGCAAGTGGTTTACCAGAAGGTGTCTCAGTGAGAGCGATGACAGAACCATCTGGTTTCATGCCGTAAGCAGTAGCATATCCCTGTATCTTCTGTTGGGTTTTCCCTTCATTGTAGATACTATCATATGTTGTTCTAAGCACTCCGGGTTGCATTGTCTGTAAGTCCCAATACCTCATCGTAGCCTTCGTTCCATAGAACCCCGGAACCCGTGTAGTGCTAGTAGTATCTACCAGTGTGTCGAAATGTACGTCTTGTGGACGATGTATGAAACCACCAGTATCTAAATTAGCATTGAGCAAATAGACCCCTATATTTCCTCTGGCATCTGAGGAATTAGCATCGAGCCTACCCAATACCACAGGCATATTAGGGGCGAGTGTCAGAGTAGTGCTTCCTTCTGACTTCTCATTCACACTAACTACATGGAACGTTTCTTTGTTTACTGTAGTGATATCTTGGGTAGTCATCCTAACCCCATTCTCAGAGCCTACATTGAAGGAAAACACAGAGTCATTGGTGGACACTGACTTAGCATTCGATATATCATAACCAAGTGTTCTATTCTGTGTGTATGTCCCTTCGTTTGAGGTAGCCTTCAATTTCCTACCAGAGAGAGTAAGAGATGCAGATGCTAATGTCGCATCCAAGTTAAGACCAGAATTGAAATTCACGCCATGTTCGCTTATCGAGTCACAACCTGCCATCCCTGAATTATGGTTCGGATTACTTGCCATAGCCTTAGTTCCGATTATCGGATTTATGATTGTGGTATCATACGGATGATAGTATTTCAGGGAGGTAGTTACTGTAGAGGTATCATATGGGGAACCGTAAAGAAGGCTATATATCCCAGTTCTCTCCTTTACCACTCCTATTAGTTCCCCCGCTTGGTTTAGGATTATTCCCCCTCTCTTGAATACGGGGCTTTCAGTACCACTAAATGAGATGAATGCGGTTCCGTAGTCGCCAAGGGGAACTGCATCAATAACATTCAATGTCGTTCTCTTCAGGTTCTCATTGTCCGATAACGCCACTGTATTAGCAGGGAAAATAGTAATTAGAGTTGCAGTCACATTTGTGATGGGGCCGACAGAGACTCCATCATTGTCATAGAGAATATCACCAATCTTGAACTGAGCAGTAGCATCAGTACCATCTACTGCTATAGTTGTGGTAGTGGTAGCCCCATACCCACCACCATTATTCACTATCACACCACTGTTCTCTAGAGATATACCAGTAACATTCACTGCTTGATTAAGCATTGGTGGCATACTAGTGTAAACCAAATCATCTAGAAGAGCAGTGTTCTTGTTCAGTGTCTGCGATAGTAATTTGGATGTTTCATCTCTACCTACAACAGTATAGGAAGTCACACCATTTGCAGATTCACTGGTTATGTCTTCCACAATTCCAGTGAAAATAGCATCACTAATGACATAAGACCCAGTATAATAGTAAAATCTACTCGCATTCTCGTTGCTTCTTTGATAGAAGACCCTATCTGCATCTTGTATCTTTACAATTTTATTGTTCTTGTCACCATAGTCAATTCGGTTATGATGTCCATTGTATGAAGTATTAACAAGCCTAGCATTGTATAGAGTTGTTTTCTCCTTCTCTACAGTGCTTTCACCCAAAGACAGTTTACTGGTAGTGTAATCATACTCTGTATCCGGCTCCAATGAGGTGTTGATTACACCAGTATATGGGGGTACGGTTATTGTCTTACCAGAGAAGTTCTCTGCTACTGCACTACCAGACCATGTGTTAGCGGTTTTGAGTTTCTTATCCTTTATCGTGATAGTCTGTGTTCCACCAGATTGTGCGGCAATCGAAGCAACGACATAATGATAACCATCAATCTGTATTATGTCGTTTACTCCTAATATCTGTCTCAATTCTGTTTCCATACCGATATCGCTTACCACTATCTGTGATGTGTTAGAAGAATGTCTAGCCGCTTTTCCACTAATGGTTTTCATGGTTAGGTTGTCGCTTGATATATGCTTCTCTATAATTAAATCACTTTCTTCCTTGAGTTTCAGATGTTGTAATCCAGCATTGTCTAGAACCTTGAATTGAGCAAGTTGACTCATTTTGTTTCTGGGGTTATTCAAAATAGCATTGACGATTTGAGGGATTTTGTTATTCTTGTAATTAGCATTCTCAAAAGTTGCATACTTACCCGGCCCTGTTAGATTACCATCAAGAGTAGTAGCAGTGGTTGTGTCTGAGTTTGTAGTGTGCCGGTGCATCTTTGGGAAGGCATTCTCCCATTTGTAGAAATCAGAGGAGTTAGTATCATCGCTGGTCAGGTTAGCATCGACAAGCGTTGCTTCCATCCTATCCTTACCCAGATTGGATACTACCTTGTTGTATTTGGCCTCTGTGCGAAACACCACGTTCTGAACAGTCTTTCCTATGTTGATGAACCCAAGGTTGTTACTAGCCCCTGAGAAGGTGAATGCCTCTCTAGCGAAATCCAACTGAACATCATTACTAGAAATGCTCTTGATGTTCCCAATGTATGTTTCATCAAAGTCGTTCCAAGATGTAAATACTGACATCCCTACTGATAATTTGGCAGTATCACTACTATTAGTCATCACTATCTTCACACTATTGCTACCTGTTTGGAATTGGTTATGTGGGTTTGTGGAGGTGGTTGGTAGCCAAGAACTGTTACTAGTATTATAGTCCCACCATCTTAGGTGAGTAGCGTTGTACTTCGTCATGTAGTCCAATTGGTTCTTTTCATCCAATCTATCATTGTAGAAGTACCAAGTAGGCAGACTACAGACATTGACATTATCATACTTGGGAGTAGCCGTTGCTTGGTCATCCCCTCTCAGCCCATAACTAACGGCGACTATATCGGTATCTGTCTTGAGCGGTCCCTTGTAAATCTCAAACTCTGAGTCCACTGGGACCGTGCTTGGGTATGCTGGGCTGAATTCCAACCCATCTCCAAACTCATCAAATGTAGTTATTTTTGTTATCTTAGCAAAATGGGGCCTATTGTCAGTAGTTCCCATAATGTGGATTCTTGGGTTTATCAGAATGAAATAGTCATAATCATCAATATCCAACCCCACTTCTTCAGTTGCTGGGTACTCCGAAGTCGGATGATACACAAATTTCCTATTAGTCTCAGAGTTTGTAGATTGGGAATCATATACCTTGATTTTGAATGAATGGGTATTCTCAGAGTTTTTACCGAAAGAGGTCATAGTCTTGTTTTGAGGAAATATTCTGTTCCCTATTCTATCGTGGTGTTCATTGCTAATCATCCCACCATGAGAAGTTTTCCTTATTTCCATGAAGTTAACAGATGCCTTCATACTGCTACCAGAAACCGAGTTTTCATATTGTAAGTTATTTTGAACGAATAATGGATTAACTGAGGTTGAGACATATGCCTCTGTTTTCTTAGTAGCGTGGCTTCCGTAACTAAATGAAGTGCTATTGTCTGTGATATCACTCTCTGATTTACCAGCATTCAATGGGAAAATAACTTTGCCTTTGTCCGTTGTTCCCATTCAATCACCAAACGTGTAGTAAAACATAATGTCCGAGTACCCCGGAGTAAGTGTCTTTTGTGTAGAGGAGGGCCTCTTTCCCTTGTGCATTGATATTTCAAACAATTCACCAAAGAACTGCTCTGCATTATTAGCCCCTCTTCCTATCTTACAATCACTATGATGTAGATGGAATGGGGTCAGAGTATGGGTTGCTTTCTTTACGAGGTCATTATTGAGATATAGTTCCAAGATGCTCTTACTGTAAACAAGGGACACCTTGTAGACCTGCTCTAAGTATAATGCCTCTTTCAGTTGGTCAGTATAGATGGTGGATGTAATTGCAGTAGCAGGTGTCGCTGTTAGAACAATCGTGTCTCCCGATACACTTGATACGGTTCCTATCAAGGTAGAGGACGAATCGTATATCTTGTTCCCAGCACCGATATTATCAGCCTCTCCACTACCTACCTCTACGTTGTTTGTTTGTGTAGTGGAGAATGAAGTAGCAGTAGCCCCAGTGACGTTCTCGGTTACCGCAGAACTACCGACTGCGGCTTGGTTCAACTTAACTGCAATCTCATCATTAGTTCTAGTCGTTATCAATGTACCATTATGTCCACTAGAACTGTCTATAGCAGTCTCTAGATTAGTAGCCGTAGTATTGTCATTAGATTGCGCTCGGTAAAACACATATGTACCATCCGTGGTTCCTGTTACTTCGTGTGTAGATGCCTTGTATTTTTTCAATGTGCCAGCCGCATCAGTCAGCCCTATGTAATTGTCTGGAGTTGCACCACCACTGAAATTAGTTATGCTAATGTTTGATGGAAGGTTTCCTAGACCAATTGCAGTAGTGTTCGCACCTATTGTGTTCTGCGTTAGATTGATTGTCGCACTACCAGCAGAATCAGTCGTTATCGTCCCATCGTGTCCATTGCTATGACCGATTGCTATTCTTAGATTGTTAGCAGTGGCAGTTGCACTGGCTCCTTCTTGAAAGGCAATGCCTCCACTGACATCTCCGATGCTACCCCCACCATTGTTCCCATTACCCAAGGCATCGCCATTCTTCACTGGGACATACTTCTTTGTCGTTGGGCTTGATTCGTTGTCTATCAGTTGTATGTAGGGAGTATTTGTCGCGTTTACCTCACTTACCCCACCTGTGAAATTAGCACCGGATATCGTAGCCACACTATCAGCAGTATTCGTCTTTGCAATGGTTGCGCTATTACCAGCAGTCCCAGTAATATCGTGTGATAGATTCACTACTGCGCTTGCAGTTGTGGCAGTTATCGTGCTAGGGTGTCCATTAGCATGATTAATGGCAACGGCTAGAGAAGTAGCACAGTTGTTATTACCTCCACTCCACTTAAAATACACAACTGAAACTGTGCTACCATTATCTAATGTTCTTGTTCCAGTAGAGCCTGATGTATTGGTGTCAGATGGCATGTAGTTCTTCGTAGTACCTGCACTATCCGTTATAGAGATGTAATTGATATTAGTGTCAGCAGTAGAACCAACAGACTCTCCTTGAACTAACTCATTGGCTCCACCTGAAAAATTTGGCCCTGCAATCGTATTACCACTACCATCTGTGTTAATAGCAGTAAAGGTGCTTCCATAAGTCAAGGATGCACTATCATCTCCTTTACGGTTAGGAGTAGTCCCTGTCAATGCCACAGTCAAAGTAACATCTTCTGTTGTGTTTCCTCCAACAAAAGGAGCATTCCCATCCTGTGGTGATGCGGCACTTCCAGTAAATCCTTCTTCGTAGCCGTTTACTGCCTGTGCAAAATTAGTTGCAGTTAATTCGATATTTCCACCGATGTTGTATTGTCTTGCACCTGTGGGCCAAGTAAAAGTTCCATTAGAACCATTTAATGCCGCACCATTGGTTCCTGTACTTCTAGCAAACCATTTGGTAGTAATTCCACCACTTTCACTAATTAGTTGAATGTAATTATTGACATTAGTAGTATCTGATGCTGTTGGTTGATTGCCAAATTTAATTATTGCAGTTTCTTGAACTGGATTCACATCGACCTTGAAATTATTCTCATTCTCTATAGTCACACTACCTGTGGCGTTAACAGGAGAGATGTAGTTGGCAATATCCCCGGAAACCACTATTTGTCCAGTTGACTTGGTGTTCCTTTCTATACTATTGAATGAGGTGATTGCAACTGTGCTTGTAGGATTACTACCTGTAGCAGTGGTAGAGACTCTTTGATATTTGGTGGTCATCCCATTATAGTATCCACTTGGGTCATAATAGCCATGAAGCGAACTTTCTGCACTGATTACCGTATCGCTCTGTATCGTTGCCGTACTACCAACCGCATTGCTAAGTTCCGCTTTTATCTTATACTCTGCTGGCTGGTTGTAAGAACTACTGGTTGTGTTCTCCAAATAGAACTTGAGATATTGATTATGGAAGAGCATCATTTTTTGGGTTAGATAGTTGGAAGCATGTAGATAATCTACACTCTCGTATACAGCCCTATCAGTTATGTCATCTGTGGGGTATGGAGGGGTCTTTTGTGAGTCAAGTACCCCATGTCTCCCAGAAGCCCTAGAACCGGCTCCATTGACATCATAAGGAGTAATTACTGCTTCTATCACGAAGCCATTTGCAATACCTACATTCTCATCATCGGACCAGATGTTTCTATCTCTCAATGATGAGGTTGGTGTTATGTTCTTCTTTAGATTCTCGTCATTGCTTAGAGCGACTGCGTTGTTAGCCGCTAGTGTTATTTGTGTAGCCGTGACAGCACTTACGACTCCAACTACAGCACCAGTATCATCATACACAGTATCGTCAATGGAGAACTTAGTAGTAGCGTCAATCGTATCAACTGCTATCGTGGTAGTGGAAGTGGCTCCTATTCCACTTCCGTTGTTAACTAATACACCAGATGATTCTACAGCGTTGTTGGCATGATTGACTGATTGGTCATAATCTAGATTCAAATAAGCGTCACAGAAAAGGGGAAATACCAATTTGTATGAGTCCTCAATGAAAGCATTAACCATGTTCACCCGTCCAAGAAGTTCTCCGCTAGAACATATGCCTCTTCAAAATCCAACGTGAATCCAACGGCTGGGAATTCTGCACCACTCATTGTAGTATTGAAAGAACGTATGAATCCCATCAGACCAATTGAATCGGCTTCTGAACCAGTCCATGAAGCATAATATTCGTCATTGCTTCCTTGTGATGTGAATACATTGTCATATCCCCTGTTCTTGAAAGTGAATGGTATCCTTGGTAAGTCGAGCAAGTCCTTATTCTCATCTGCGGCATCTCTGTATTCAAACGCATGGTTAACCCTACTAGGTAGGAGAATGACTATTTTGTTCAGGCTCTGGTCATCTTGGAATGAACTTGAATCCACATATGTGTGAATTAACTGGGCGAGTTCAAAGGAGGTCATCTTCCTACTCTTAGCACTCTCACCATCCCTCTGCTTGGAAATCGTCTGGCCTAGTAACTGCCCGGTGATATTCACTGTCTTCTGTGCCATACCAGTATCGAATGCTAGGTTTAGTGATTCACCAGTAACCGCTCCTGAGAAAGGGACGCCCATGTTCAACACGGTCTTTGATGTGTTTATCGTTATCGTATCGACCATCAGTGGTATCCTATTCACATTCCCAGATTGGTCTATCCCCTTATCGTTCCTACGTTGTAGTTCCAAGAAGACTTGGAAATTAGCAAAGTTCTCGCCAGACATTAGAACCTACCTACCGCGCTTGATGTTCTATTCATCTGTATTCCAATCTCCCTAGCGACCTTCTGTGCAATATCCCTTATCTCTGCGTCTGAGGCTCCTACCCTACCATTGACATGAACGTTGATTGTGTTCCCACCCATCCTTCTACTATCGGCATTGGAATGGACCCTCGCACCTGCTGGTAGGTTCACCAGTTCTGGGCCTCTCTCACCAACAACGGTCATACCACCCGAAGACACTCCTCCAATTGCCATGGTTTTTAATCTAGGTATTTCCAAGTTCTTGAACATGCTGTCCTTGCTAAGCCAACCTTTGATTGTGTTCCACATTTCACTCATAGTTTGAACCATAGTATCTATGACTGCTCCTATCATAGCAATTAGTATCTTTATTGCGACTCCCACTCCCTTCCATAGAACCTTACTTATGGGCCATAACACATCGAAGATGTATATCTTCAGTGCCTCCAAGAACTTGCCTTTCATTAACAATTGAACTATGTCAAATAGTTTCTTCAGAATGTCAATTACGAATGTGAACGCCTTCTTTATGTCCTTTACTCCCAAGGAAACTCCGAACTTCTCTAGATATCCCTTGAAGTGCTTAATGAACTTAATCGCTATTGGTAGGAATATTATCAGCATCAGGAACCCAATCGATGCTGATAACAGCATCTTACCTGCCATCTTGACTATCCCGCCGACTAGTTTCATGAATTTGAGAGTCTTGAATGCCAACTTCTTGTCCAGTCGCCAACCCATTGCGTCATATCTCAAGGCGTCTATCTGCTTGGCCTCTAAGCCAGCCATGAGTTCTTCGTTATTCTCAATACCTGTCCTTATGTCTGCTAATAGCCTCGCTTCTGCTCCTCCCTTACCTTCTTTCGCTCCAAAGGCTTTGATGTATGTTTTTCTCTGACTCTTGAATTCCTCGGTATCCCGTAAGTCTTCATCCCTGAAGGACTTATTTGGGCCTAGTCTCTTAGGCATAGCGGCTTGGGCCTTTTTCAAACTAGCCATAGTTTCAGCCATTTTATTCTGAGCCTTGATTGAATCCTCGATGCTCTTGTTGTATGCAGATATACCATCTGCAATAGCACGAAATTTATTCTGTATCTTCCAGAACCCACTACCAGAAGTCATTCTACTAACTACGTTCCACACCTTGGATTTACTGGCGGCTTCTGCCATTCCTCCTCCAAGTTGCGAGAAACTTTCAGAGAGTTCTTTGTTTGCCTTAGCAATCGAGAAAATTTCGTTTGTCGTATCTGCCAATAACTCACCTCTTTATTTTCTTTTGTATTTCCTCAGCCTTGTATGCCTCTGTCTCCCCATGTATTTGTAGCATTTCCATCATGAGTTTAATAGGTGTGTTTTGGGCCTCCATTGGACTTATCTTGAATGTTATACAGTATGAATATAGCAACATCTTGAATGCTATGTTGGGTTCTATCTGTCCTCCGTTTAATGCTCTCTTGATTAGTTTGCTTTTCCCATATCATCCCCAATCTCCATGAAGGGGTTTGGGAGGACTTCCTTTAGTTGTGCGCCAACATATGGGTTTAGTCTCAATAGGTCTAATGCCTCTAAAGGAGGCTCTGTCTTCTCTATGAATTCTGATACAAGATACTTGTAGAGTGCATTCATATCCACTTCCATCTCTTGTGTCCTAGAGTTAATCTTCATCAATTGTGAAGTAGCCTTCTCGACCTGTAGCCAAGTAGGTTCCTTAATCCACACTTTCATTATTTCATCTGAGTCAGGGCTTACCCTCAACTCATGGCATTCAGTTTCTGTTCTTGCGAACAGCATGTTCTTATCTTCTATTACTTTCATTTATCATTCCACCTTTTTTTCTAACCAACAAACAAACAGATGTTGGTGGAATTTTTTGAGAGATATCGTTATTCCTGATATCCCTCCTAATCTATGTTTTGAATTACCCACTTACCCTTGTAGAAAGTCCCAGCCGGAGATGCACCACTGAGGTCGCCATCAACTAGGGTTCTAGCAGTTAAGGTAACGGCATATTCTATTGGTCCCTTGTCCTCTGGGAATGGGACATCCAGCGATTGGACAATATAGTCTTCTAGTTGTATCTGTATGACATCATTCGCAGATTTGCTGAATTTCAGGGTTAGTGTCTCACTTGAACCATGTTCGTTTGAGGCTCGTAGATTGTCCCAAACGTCAGTATCCGTGACTAGTAGGTTTAGAGAAACCTCGTATGTTCTAGCACCGGGAATGTGAGAAGATGTTATTCCCCTGTCATATGTGCCTATGAACTTCTGTGGGGTGATGTTGTTATTTATGGTCAGACTGCCAGACTTCACCCTCGCAACATCCTGACCAAATACCTGAATCAATCCCTCGGAGAATAGATATGGCTGGTTGTCTGCTTCTGTGCTAGAGTAGTTCTTGAGGCTGGTATTGGTTCTTTGGTCGTTCTTAGGGACATATCCCTGCGGTGAATCGAAGGCTCTTCTGCTTACTAGGTCTAGGTTTGCCTTGACTTCCTGTCCCTCCTCAAAGTTCATTGTGAACGTATTGACTTGACAGCCAGTGAATAGCCGTGAGTAGATGTCTTTGAATGGTCTATTGGAAGTGAGTGCTGAGGATGCATCAGTATCCGTCCCTTCTGAGCCAACATAATAGTGAGCATCACTAATACCGTCTTTCTCCATTGTCACTTCTAGAGCGAAAGAAGGCAATGTGTCGCCATTGCTCTCTAAGAAAGCATAGGTTATAGGGCCAGTACCAACATCGTACATATTACCGATAGCCTTCATAGTGGTATAGTCGGTTTCAGAAGAAGGTGCAAAGATAGGAGGATACAACTTGCTTGTCTCCGCCCTTGTGAAAGTAGTGGAGTTATCACCAAGAGTAACGAACCCGGTAGTATCGTTATCGCTTTGGCTTCCCTTACTGTGAGTAACAGTGCCGATTTTACCTAGAGCATAGTATAACCACATTCCGTTATTCAATGATAGGTCTAGAGAACCACCAGAGATAGTCTCTGATTTCTTGAACCGGAACCCCATGTTCCTACCAGCCAAAGCCAATGGAACCTCTCCCAACTCTACATCTACCGTTGGAGGGGTTATGGTGTTGACAAGCCCTAGCCAATTGTCACCTAGAAGAACTGGTTTACTTGCACTTGCCTTAGTTACTGCCTTAGCAGGGACAGGTGCGCCAAAGGCATGTATTCTGACATGTAGAACATTGCTCGTACCAGTGCAAACATCCCTATCGAATGTAAGAGAAGATGCATCGTTTTCAGTAATCATGGCTATAGTCTCTAAGCCACTGTTACCAGCATCAGTCACCGTAGCCATGCAACCGACATACAGGCCCGGAACCAAGTTTGATAGTTCAGCCTCAAAACCATTCGCCTTGTTCTTTGCGGATGCGGCCACGGCACTTACGAGATAGATATCAGATTCCGGTATCATGGTTGCAGACGAACCTGCCCCCACCCAAACTTGGTTTCCTAATGTTGCTCCTGTTGCCATTTCTCTCTCACCTATACGCTAATAGCCATCCTCTTCATCTCTACCGTTAACTTGTAGCCCAATAACCTTTTGTTTCTATCATTGGCTTCACTTCTGCTCTGTAATTTGAGAATTTGCGCACTACCTTCTACGGCATTGCCACTATTACCGCCAACATATACCTTTGGTTGTAGGCTATTATTCTCAAGAATATACCTCGCTATTCTATAGAGTGCTTGAAGCCTATCCCTAGAGAAGGTCAGTTCAGAGAAATCTCTCCTATGCATGGTTCTAATGTGAACTGTGAAGCCGAATGTCTCATTCCTCACTGCATAATCAATAGTTGGATATTCGGTAGAGCCACTGTCCTCATAGACGATAACCACTGACTTTGAATCCATGTCAACTCTTCTTCCCTCATTAGGGGCAATGGAACGGACATCAATGAAGTTAGGAGTCTCGTTATGGCTGGATGTTATGTCACCACTACTAACCAAAGCAGAGGCGGCTGATGCCCAATTATCACTGAGAAGCCTGATTAGAAAAGTTACTTCATCCACCCTTCAACACTTCCTTAGTGGCCTTCTTAATTTCTTCCATCATTCTTACATGGTATGCCTTTTGTGCCTCTTCCATCACACTTTCATCAGATAATGCGAACTCTGCATAAGCACTATCCTTGAGAAGTGCGTTCCTTTCTTTCTCCCTTTCCAATATCTCTTGAAGAATTCTAGTTGCATTTTCCATAGTATCACGAAATGAAGTATACCATATTTGACTTACCCTTCAAAATCGCATTAGCCTCTTCTACTAGGATGTCATGCTTTGTCTTCAAGTCAATGTTCGATTGTGTCTCAGCAATTAGAATGGAGTTATCGTCATGTCGTATGACTTCGGCGGCAACTAGTTTCGTAGCCGCATCATGGATAGTACCGGGAACCCTACCCTCACCTGCGACATATGTTACCCTGATTGAATGCTTCTCCAAG
>Ga0098059_1000887_pt1 | contig 15851 bp, 6 predicted proteins | sample 20_taG_FD_92580 | JGI IMG/M metagenome (GOLD analysis project Ga0098059, IMG submission 92580) | Marine viral communities from the Subarctic Pacific Ocean - 20_ETSP_OMZ_AT15318 metaG | ecosystem: Environmental > Aquatic > Marine > Oceanic | place: Subarctic Pacific Ocean | collected 2015-01-19
ATATTAAAGTCTAATATAATAAATTCTGCTGCTTTAGCTGGTTGTAAGAATATCTCACCGATCATTTGATTTCTATCAATTACATCGGCAGTATTATTCGATTCATCCATTATTACTTTGAATGCGTAAATACCTTGTCTTTGTTGAACACTTTCAAAGTATGGATTAGCTATGTTTAAGAATCTATTTCTAGTAGCTGTTGTATTATTTTCAAATATTAAGTATTTAGTTGCTGATGCAATAAATTTCTTCGCTGCTATTAGTAATCTTCTTACATTGATTCTATCAAGTGCTGAAGGTCTAGCTTGTAAAGTCTTTTGACCCCAAACTGTGATTCCTTCTTTGAACGTTGCAATCGGATTTACTCTTCCTTCATATAAATCATCTCTTTCACCATGCGTTAATCTTGATTCCACTTCTAGAGCTCTAGTTAACATACCTCTATTGAAACCAGCTGGTGCAAACCATTCGAATGCTACATTATCATTGTGTGATATTACTCCACCTGCTACAACTGATGGTGGAACCCATACTGGTTTGTTAATATCACTATCCATGATTTTAACCCATGGCCAATATGTTGCAGTATAATTCGAATCAAATGATTTTACTACGTTAGTTACTGTAGACATTCCCAAACCTTCCATAGAAGATTGCTTACCTATTGGATCCATTATATAGAAAGTATCCGCTCTATCTTCAGCTACATTTTTAGCATATGTAGTTACAGGCGCGTGATCTTTCATATTTGGACCAGGAGTAAGAATCATGTTAATATCTATTTCATCTGGATTAGATATTGCATTTAATGCTCTCTTATAAGCAAGTGCTCCATCTTTTTCCATTGTTGACAAGTCATATCCTAACATGTTAGTTGATGACATATCAGATCCTCTAGCTATATATCTAGCTGGATTCAATCCATCAAATCCTCCTTGGAAAGGAACCATAAATTTCTTTGTTTGAAGATTTATAGTTGTTCCTGTTGGAGTAATAGCATCACCTGCTCCTGAATCTAATGAAGCTGAAGGGTGTTGAAAGCAATTAGCTAAATTAAATGCTTTATTGTTTCCAGCTGCTGGTGCAGTTCCTCCTGCAGGGCTAGTATCAGGTAAAGGCATTAAATAATTTAAGTTATCTGAATCACCGAAGTCGAATCCGTAGAATACTTTCTTATTATATACGTTATCCATTACTTGAGCACCTTTCGTTGCAAGATTTTTACCTACCATGTCATTATAAGTTCCAGTATGTCCTTCTCCGTTTCCAATTAATGATGCACTTGGTAAACTACCATGCGTTGCATTTAATGGCTCTATTACAGAAGCAAATCCAAATGGAACTAATTCTGCTGATGTTCCTTTATCCTTAACATCTTCAGGTAATTCTATCCAAACATATCTTGAAAGGTTAGGATAATCACCATACATTGTTACTTTTCCATCTGCATCAATTTCTTGATATCTATCACCAATCACTCTACCTACAAAGTTAGGATTGTCTGGATCTAATGTTAAATTGTTCCACTGTTCTACTATCTCTGGTCTTCTATCAGAGTCACCTGATTTTTTCCATGGAGATTGAACTGCATGAACAGATCCGTCAAGATCTACTCTTCTTAATTGAACAGAGAATGTTCCATATTCAGATCCTGCTACAGTTCCCGCACCCTTCACATTAAGTATACCAACTTTTATTTGGTAATTCATTGCTGGTCCGTGAGCTCTTGTATGGAATTTGAATAGGTTAGTTGTTTTTCCACCAACTTTTTGTGAAGTAATCCATGGTGTTCTTGCTTCATATCCATCTTTTACACTGTATCCGTAAGAAATATCATTTTGAATTGATTTTACGTTAACTTGTGCTGTTGAATCAGCTGCGTATGATGCTGAAGCATAGTTCTTAAACCACATGTAAGTATATACTGGCTTATATCTATCTTTTGGAGACATACCAAATACTTTAGTTAAGTGATTTGAACTATTAGGATTAACAGATGCAGAATAAGCAGTTGCTGTAGTAAGAATATTACCATTATCTGCATGACCTGTATCAAAGTTAGTATTGTTTGTATAAGTTGCACCTAACGAACCTCCACCTGAACCTGAGAAGTATAATACGAATGATTCCGCGTCAGATCCACCTTGTTGTGTTGTTTGCATAGATGCTGTTAAATTTTGTGCGTCTGCAGCCCATCCTGGAGCTCCTACTGTTCCTCTTCCAGAAACTGATTGAGAATAGAATGCATCTGCTGCTCTACCAGTTAATGTGTTTTCAATAGTAACAGATCCACTGCCTGCTCCTAATGTAGCTGTAAATATTTGTTCTCCGTTTTGAACTGCGGAGTTAATTGCGTCTTTAGTTATACGTGCATATGTTCCTGACATATAAGATCCAGAAGCTAAATATGCTTTAACACCAGCTGCTCCTGCTACAATTGTATTTAATCCAACTGATTGTGATACATAAGCACTATTACCTGCCCCACCATAAGATGCTGAAGTAAGGAATAAGTGTATATTAGATGCTGAAGCTTCGTGAGAACCTGTTGTAGCATGAATATATTTACCTAAGTCCCAATCTGCTCCTACATGGAATCCATAATTAGAAGCTGCATCATCTGCATCTAAATTAGGTTGATCACAGTTAATCATTTTAACTAATGATTGTGCCTGATTAAATGCATTAGCTCCTGCCTGGAATGAACCTTCTCTAGATCCTGGTGAATCTGCTGCAGGATCATCAGATCCTAATAATGTATATGTTAAATCTGTTCCACCTGCTGCTCCGCCTGGAATAAAGATTACTGCTTTATGATCTAAAGTTGTAGTAGTTGTAAGAACTATACCTCTACCTGAACCCATTGTTCCATCACTACCAAGAGATGATGATAAGAATGCTGTTCCGTGTGCTCTATCAGATGGACTGGTTACATCACCATTTCCAACTAATGGGTCATTAGGTCTTTTCATTGAAGTTGCAACTAATTCATGATTTCTTTGATCATATCCATGTCTAAATGTTTTTTGATACATAGATGATGTTGTGTAACCACCATTTAATATAACATTTAAGTCAATTGCATGAACGTGATCGAAATATGATGCTACTGTTCTAATTGCTCCTGCATATTCTACTCTTACTGGAGCAGCTGCTCCTTTGGAAGCTGAATACCAAAAGAAGTGAGATTCACTTTCTTGATCTTCTCCGCCAGTATATCCTGTTGTAGATATATCAGAGTCTTGTGACATATAAGAAGAGTTTAATACAAAGTAACTTCCACTAAATGATCCAGAGAAGTTAGAACCACCAATAGGGAAATGTTTACCTGCTTCAGTATCCGTTATAAATTTAGTAATTTGATTAGTTTTTGAAGTAGAACCTGTCATAGTTAACAAAGTAACTTCTTCCGTACCATCACCCAACTTAGGTGTAAAGTATGCATCGCCATCTACGTGTGTAGGGTGATATACTGCTACAACGTTATTACCACCAGCTAATGTGCTACCGCCTGATCCACTCATTGCTAATTCCACTAGATACGGCGAATAACCGCTTAATCCTACCACTCTCACAATTGTTACTGTTCCCGCACTTCGTAAATATTCTTCTACTGCATACGGTACATAGCTATCTTGTGTTTTAGGGCCGAATACTTGTTCAAATTCACTGAATGATTCAATTACAGTTGGTTCGAATGCTGGACCTTTAATTGTTGGTCCTATAATTGCGGCTCCTATCGCTGATATACCAGCTGGTAAAAATGATAAATCACGCTCGTTGGTAAATACGCCTGGGCTTACTATTTTCTCTGCCATGTTTTAACTCCTCTTTATTCTATTATAATATCTTATTCTGGAAAGGCTGCGCCTGTTGGTAAAATGTTAAAGTCTAATATGATGAATTCTGCCGCTTTAGCTGGTTGTAAGAATAATTCACCGATCATTTGATTTCTATCAATCACATCTGGAGTATTATTTGATTCATCCATTATTACCTTAAACGCATACAAGCCCTGTCTTTGCTGAATTGATTCTAAATACGGATTAACTATATTTAGGAATCTATTTCTAGTTGCTGTTGTGTTATTTTCAAATACTAAATATTTAGTTGCTGATGCGATAAATTTCTTAACAGCAATTAATAATCTTCTTACATTAACTCTATCCAATGCCGATGGTTTTGCTTGAAGTGTTTTTTGACCCCATATACAAACTCCTTGTCCAGGGAATGTAGCTATAGGATTTACTCTACCTTCATATAAATCATCTCTTTCGTCATGTGTTAATCTACTCTTAACTTCAATTACTTCTGTAAGTGTTCCTCTATTTAATCCTGCTGGAGCGAACCACTCAAAAGCAACCTTATCATTATAAGCAATTGCACCAGGCACTACCACTGATGGTGGAACCCATACAGGCTTATTAATATCAGTATCAAGGATTTTCACCCATGGATAATATGTAGCTGTATAATTTGAGTCAAATGCTTTAACTGTATCTGTTACTGTAGTAATGTTATCACCATATGACGCCGCATCCATTACAAAGAAAGCATCTCCTCTATCTTCACATGTGTTTTTAGCATGCGTAGTAATTCCAGAGTGTAATCTATGATCTGCTCCCGGAGTGGCCATCATATTGATATCATACTCATCTGGATTAGATACTGCGTTAATAGCTCTTTTATATGCTAGCGTACCATCTTTTTGTGCTGTTGAACAATCGAAGCCAAATAAATTAGCTGCAGATATATCTCCTGCTAGACCAACGAATCTTGAAGGATTGTATCCATCAAAACCACCTTGGAATGGTATTGCAAATTTCTTAGTTGCTAAATTAATTGCTGAACCACCTGGAGTAATATTTTCTCCTCTTGCTGTTGTTCCTCCATCTAACGATGCAGAAGGGTGTTGCCAACAATCACTTAGGTTAAATGCCGCATTATTTCCTGCTGTTGTATTTTCTTTTGGTAAATTTGTTAGATAATTTAAGTTATCTACATTTGTAAAATCAAATCCGTAGAATACTGCTTTATTATAAACACCATCCATAATTTGTTTTTTATTTCTTTCTTCATTTCCATTTTCTGATTCACCATAATTACCTATAGTAGATGCAGATGGACATCCTTTGAATGTTGAAGGCACTGGTTCTAATAGGGCAGAGTATCCGAATGGGACTAATTCTGCAGAAATACCTTGATCTGAAACTTCAGAAGGAATTTCAATCCAAACGTAATTAGATTTATTTGCATAATCCCCATATACAGTTACTTTACCATCAACGTCTATAGATTGATATCTATCACCGATCGCTCTACCAATAAAATTAGGATTGTTAGGATCTAATGTTAGATTATTAAACTGTTCTACTACTTCTGGTGCTCTATCGGAATCATTTGATTTTTTATAAGGTGTTCTATTAGCTAATACTGAACCATCAACCTTAACTCTTCTTAATTGTAAAGAAAAAGATCCGTATTCAGATCCTGCAACTGTTCCAGCTGCTCTTACATTTAATACACAAGCTTTGATTTCATGGTTTACTGATGTTCCATGAGCTCTAGTATGAATCTTAAATAGATTTACCGTTTTACCACCTACCTTTTGAGATACAATCCAAGGTGTTCTTGCTTCATATCCGTTTTTAGTAGAATAAGTGTGTTTGTAATTTATTTCTGTTGATGTGCTTCCAGCATCCATATTACCATTGTATGATCCATTACCCACTATTACTGAAGGAACTGTTTTAGATCCTACTGTTGTATGTGCTGCGTAAGATGCTGATGCTGCATTCTTAAACCAATATTTCAAATATACTGGTTTATATCTATCTTTTGGAGTTGTTCCAAATACTTTATCAATAAGGAATTCACTTGAAGGATTTAATGATGCTGAATAAGCAGTATCACCTGTTTTTGCAATAGTTGCATGATTCTTTGAACCTACAGATGATAAAACTGCATGCCCTGTTGTGAAGTTCGTTGTAGAACCATAAGGTATTGCATTACCATCACCATCTTGCTCTGTTGGATGTGATGAGGCACTTAAAAATAATAAGAATCCACTTGCATCACCAAAATCTTTTCTTCTAACTACATTATCTTCTGCACTATCACCATTTACACCACATTTAGTATTAGATGCCGATATAGCATACCATTTAGCAGTTGGATCAACCTGACCAGGAGCTAATACAGCTACTGTTCTACCTCCTGCATCTGGAGATGCGTCTAGGTTATAACTACCAGAAACAGCTATATCTAAAGCTTGCTCTAAATATCCTGATAATCCTAAAATTCTTACTATTGTTACTCTACCCGCACTTTTCAAATATTGTTCTACCGTATAAGGAACATAAGATTCTTTTGATTTTGGACCAAATACTGCTTCAAATTCCTTAAACGATTCGATAATGGTTGGTTCAAATGCTGGCCCTTTTACTGTAGGTCCTATAATTGCAGCGCCAATCTCTCCGATTGATGCTGGTAAAAAAGATAAGTCTCTCTCGTTGGTAAATACACCAGGACTAACTATTTTTTCTGCCATGTTTTAACTCCTCTTAATTTTTGGCCGGAGTGAATGTCCCTGTTTGTGGGTCCAAAGTACCAGCTCCGTATTTTTGATTCAATTCCTTAACTAGTTCACGTTCATCAGTTTCTAGTTGTATAATTTCGTTGCGGAGGTTTTCTTCTGCTTGATCTAAATTATCAAGTTGTCTCGAAACCTGGAACTTTTGCAGACTTAATTGACCAAATAAAGCTGTTTTTTGTTGATAGCTTGTTTGGACATCTTGGATTTTTTTTAATTCATCGTCTGTAAATTTTACTTCTTTACTCATAACTTTCTCCTATTGTTTTTATCTATTATTTGTCTTAAATAAATATGTAAAAACACACTCAAACACTCATTAATTTAATATTTTCTACTATTATGGATATATGTGTGCTGCGCCATGAACGGTCGCTAAACTCATATATTCTACATTTGCAGTCTTCGCAGCTGATCCTAAACCATTGTAAACCATCAGTCCAAAATAGCAAGGTATATATGTAGGTATTCCTAATCCAGTATACTCGTGAATCAATTGCATAGGAGCTTCTGCTATACCAAAAGTGCTTGTTTCGGCTTGAGCTGCATAAAATGAAACTTTATTAATTCCATCCCAATGCATAGCATATTCTACTACCTGATTATCATTGTCGATAGTTTGGGGTGATGTAAAATCTGTTGCAATTGTTCCAACACCATCTTTAGTAGCTGCATATTCAACTTTAGTATTTCCATGAGCTTTTTTTACAAATCCTAATCTATCCGTTCCAGATCCTGCCGCTGTAAGATGGAGTGTTGCAGTGTCAAATGTTCTTTCAGATAATCCCCAGAAAAATTCCATACCATCTACATCGGATAAATTGAATCTAATTTTAGCCCACCATTGAGCTCCTGAAGAAAGATCTGCAGGCGCACAAACAATTGGTTTTTGAGTGGTAGCAATTGCTGTTTGATTACCATCTGCTGTTCCTGTAGTTAAATTAAATGAACCAAAAGGAAGTGTAGCAGAGATGGCTGTTCCTATAGCTGCACTATTGTCTGTATCGTGTTCCCATATTGATGTAAGTCCTCCTATATTTTTACCTTGTATACCATCAACTACTCCATGCAGATTTGATGGATCTATAGACATTACCTTAATATGAGGTTGTAAACCAACCACCATTGGAGGTGCTGTTGCATGGAACGGATCTTCTAATGCTGACCCTGATGTAATAGCTATGTTTGTTCCTTTATTACCATTATTTGTTAAAATAATAGAACTTGAATTTGTTCCATGTAAGGTAGTAAACGAACCTGTACTTGCAATTACATTTGCACTTGAACTTATATTTCCTGATGATGTTACGTTACCAACACTATCTAAAAATAATCCTTTTGTTGCATCTGAACCGGTTGTTTGTAATTTTATTCCTGATCCTAAATAGTTTGGATGTGCTGTTCCAATAGTTGGTGTACTACCATCACCATCATGGAAAGTTGATTTATCTCCAAGTGTATCAAACCCAAATCCGTTATTACCTGCTCCTGGTACAAAGAATTGGTTTCCAATTACATTACCACTTGAACTTATATCGCCTGATGCTGTTATATTTCCATTTGTGCTTATATCGCCAGTTACTGTTAATCCTGTAGGTGCAACTTCTGCAATAGTTGTACCATTTGTGATTACTTGAATCTTATTAGTGGCACTATAATTTATTTTATTATTTGTTCCTCTAAAATTGATTGTATCTCCACCTACATATAAATCGCCACTTGAGCTTATATTACCTGAGGCTGTTATGTGACCTGTTGTAGTAATATTACCACCGAATAGTTCACCGCTGGAAGATATTGCGCTAGCACTTACATGTCCTTGTGCCCATATATTTCCTGATGATGTATAATGACCTCTTGTTATTGCTACAGACGAACCATATATTTCTAATGCGGAAGCTGATATCCAACCTGACATTGAAATATTACCAGCTGATGCAGAAATGAACTCCATTCCTACTCCGGATCCTGCATGATCTTTAACAGATGGATCACCATGGCCGATAAATAAAGCGTTACTTGCACTAATATCACCTTTTACTTGCAAGGTTTTAGTAGGATGCATTCTAGTATGATGTCCTAAACCAAGATATTGAATATCACCTGAACCTGTAGCCCATATCATATTACCAATATTCATTTGATGACTTGCAGATGGGCTAGCCATTGATATTCTATGACCAATACCTATATTGCCAAATGGAATACGATGTGGATTATTTCTCATACCCTTACCTACCATATTACCACCTGCATGTGTTCCTATAAATATACTACCTGAAAGTGATGTTTCCAAGTTTTGAACAGAATTAAAGGAATTTGATCCTGTTTGACCACCTGCAAGAGCTCCTATTATTACATTTTGTGAACCGGATTTATTAAGATGAGATGCTCCGTCTCCTACTATTACATTATGTTTTGGATTTGATTGAGATCCTGAAGCTTTAATTAATCTACCTAATTGATGAGCTGCATTAGCTCCTACAATTACATTGTTAGAACCTGAACGCATAGCTCCTGCTGCAAGATTTCCTATAATAGTATTATTTAGTGCCTCGCCAGCTGCTAACGCTGTTCCAGCTTGTGAACCAATTAATGTATTTCCTGATCCCGATAATACCTCACCTGCTTTATATCCCAATGTTGTAGAATATCTAGCTACGAAGCTTGTTTGCCATGGTCCTATATGAACTGATCCAAGACCAGCATAGTCTTGATCTTTAGTAGGATTCCATTGATGTGTTCTATCATGAACTGGATCCATCATCATCCATACAGCTTCATTGTCATCCGCTTCATTGTTATATCCTATCTTATAATTAGAACTAGATATCATACTAGCAGAGAATACAGCTATATTAGAATCCACGCCTGCAACTCTTGATGATGATCCCACAAAGAATTTATCTACAAATAAATCACCACTAGCACTTATCGAACCTTTAATCGTTAATGCTTTGGATGCCGATATTGTTCCTATTCCTACCCTTGCTCCTGGATAATAATCTGTATTTTGATCTCCTGCTGCCCCATATCTTACAATGTATGAATTACTTCCTGATATTGTTATAGCTGGAACCTGATTTATTAATTCATCACTATTTCCATTAGCTGTTGATCCTGTAAAGAAATAAAATGGTGCATGTTGATTATAAAATCTAGCTGCATTATTAGTATCTTTTCTAAAAAATATTTGTTCAGCATGAGCAGCAGAATGGACCATAATGGATGCTGAATTATTAAATATTAAATTATGACTCATTGATACCACGCCATTAAATGATGCTGCAAATTCGCCACCTTCTGGCTTAAATACATCTAATGCTATAGCAGCTTCATCATTAATCTCTGGTGTAGTAGACCAGTGAGCTTTTTGTCCAATAGTCAATACCTTTTCAACCATTGCATTTTCAAATGATCCGGAATTTTGTACGAATATAGAACCGGTAACATCAATATCTCCATGATTGTGTTGTCCTCCACTAATCATTAATGCAGACATTGAAACATTAGATACTATACCATACTTATCCGTTTCCTCATTATTAGAACCACTAATACGCATAGTTCCATAATGGAATGATTTACCATATACACTTAATGCTCCACCTCTTGATTTAGGATTCGCACTTGCTCTTTCAGTCCAACCATGTCCTGTGAATCTTTTTGAATCTAATCTTGTTTGAACAAATACTCCTGAACCAGATACTTTAAGTGACCCAGATCTTTTATTATATTTTGCGGTTCCTGTAGAACCTGATATCATTAAGGAACCTGTAAAGTTTACTGTTCCTGATACTTCTAATGTAGCATTTGGTGCAGAGATGCCACCCATACCAATTCTAAATCTTGGTCTATGTCCACCATAAGTTAATGCGGTATGATGTGCAGGTCCGAATACTATCGAATTACTTTGACTAACTACTGCATTCTTACCAAAAGCAACAGCATTGGAAACTTGCTGGCCATGTTTATCCTTAAATGCTGGTTGTGCATAAGTTCCGATAGCCATATTGTAATCAAAGGCAGAATCAAGTGAATTTCCTCTACTCGATGATCCATATCCAGCTCGATGTCCAATGAATATATTGTAACTACCTGAAGTAGTTTGTCTTCCTGCATTTCTACCTATAGCAATATTATCTCCACCATCTCTAACCATTTGCATGGTTTCATAACCTACGGTTATGTTATAATCACCAGTCCTAAGTTGTGATAGATTGTTGTTACCTAAAGCTGTATTACCTTCAGATGATAATTCTTGATTGGCCAAGTTACCATAACCAACTGCAGTATTTAATGCACCTGTTGTTGCTTCATCAGCTGACTGGTTACCTATAATTGTATTTCTATTTCCAGTGGTTATGTTCTCTCCAACCCGATGTCCAACAAATATATTTGAATATCCTGTAGTAAGGTTTTGACCTGATTCCTGACCAAATATATAATTTGTATGTACACCACTTGCAGATAAAAATAAAGTTTTTTCATTGTTAAAATATAATCCGTTTGTAGCGTCAGCTAAATGAAATGCTATATCATGCATTTTGCCATCAGCATCCAATTTCCAACTCGATGAAGAATATCTACCTCTAATTATATTCATAGAACCACTAATAGTAAATTCATGTTTGAATGCATTACCTTTAGTAGCCGTACCAGATCCACTAGCCGGGTTCATTCTCACACCAACATGACCTTTAGATCCCGATATTATAAATGAATGGTTAGGGTCATTTAATTGTAATCCCTCCGCTCCACTTGATTTACTTACATGATGACCAAATATTAATTTGTCATCCTTCATAGCTATATATTTTGATGAATAACCAGGTTTGCCTGTTCCTGAATTAGTTTTTAATTCAAGGGCTACCTGATCATGAGATGATTCTAATCTAACTAATGTGCTATCAGAGTGAGATACATGTAATCTTGCAGATGGTTCAGTTCCTCCAACTTGATTATCAAATACATTTATACCTAAACCTACATCACCTGTATTACTTACTTTAATTAATTCTTTTCTTGCATATGAGTGTGGACTTGTATATGCTCTAATAGATAATGATTCAGTATGTGTAGCTCTTCTTGGAGCAGTTGCAACTGAACCACTGCCAGACATTGTAGACATTTCCCAATGGGATAATCCTGAACGTAATACCAATGAAGCTGATGCATCTGAACCTGAAGATTCTATTCTTGTCCTAGCGTGAGCTGAAGAACTTACAAATAAATTTGAATCGCTTGGTAAAGCCGAGGCTGATGGAGCATTGATTGCTACCCTATATTGTCCACCCTTGCCAACTCCTTCTGTGCTACTTTGATCTGCTACGCTTCCCGTTGCCGATCCTAAAAATATATTTGCATAAACAGAATTAACATTTAATACATCTTCACCTCTATGTTTATCATAAATTCTAACTGCATCGTTAGCTAGGTTTAGATATGACCAATGTGCAATTCTACCTAATTTATATCCTTGCACTCCTGCATCACCATCTCCATAATCGTGACCTGGGTCAGCTATGGTTAAAAGGTGTGACATTAAGACTGGGACGTCTTGTCCTGGTTCTAAATAAGTTCCTGCTTTATTACTTCCTGTTGTTCCTATTCCTATACCATTTAGAAAATAACTATCTGAACCTGACTGGAATATACTACCAGTAACAGTCATTGTATCATCTGATTCTGCTCCGAATTTAGATGAACCACTTGTATAAATAATAGATTGAGATACTACTTCTGAATGGAATTCTTGGGCCCATATTGTATCTAATACAATTAATGAACCAGTAATTACTGCATTTCCATATACATCTAATGCAGCATCTTGGCCACCAAATCGCGGCACGTTATATTGACCTGTTCCCTGTCCTCTATTTACTACTGCAGGTTTTTGATCTTCAATTACAGGATTATCTAAATAAATAAATTTAGCTTGACCTATATTTCTAAAGGTGCATGAATGACTTACAGTAAGAGATCCAGTAATCCAGGTATGTCCAGTTAATTGATGTTTGTCTTCACATACACTATCACCTAACCATGTAGATCCCGAATTAGATAATTCTTGGGATATACGAACATATGATGCTGTCAAATTGGTAACCTCTAGGTTACCTAATGACATATTACTACTTGTAATCGAATTTGGTATATTAAGGTCGTTTACTCTTGACCCTGTACCATCATACATTTCAAAATCAGCTCGTTCGTATTGAACAAGTCGCTGATAACTATTTTTTATTTTATTACTTGATAAGTCGCCTGGGTTTGCCATATTATTACTTTATCCTAATCTTTAATACTCTTTATATAAATATTAACTAAAGATCTTTTTCATCTCTTCTGCAGTGGCAACTCTTGTGCCAAATCTTACATTAGTAGCTGATATTGTTTTCTTCATGTTAACTTCCTTTCCTATATCTTTTGGTATAAGACCTGCATTTACTGTAAGTCCTAATGTGCATCTGGTTACTCGCTCCCCATCCGCTCCGGTTTGGGTTTCAAAATCATATGATTGTCCAACTGTATTAAATTTATAAGTAGAACCCCATGCTGCTCCTTGATGATATGTAAACATTTCAACTAGGCCATTAAGTTGTTCTATAAAATCCGTCCATATTAATAGCTCGTATGATATTACTACAAAATCCGGGACTGCTATAGAATAATATTCGTGTCTTTTCTGTCTTCCGCCTTGTAATATAGAAAATCTATCATATTGATTTTGTGTTGAATATCTTGGTGAATAATGATTTATAAGATTTCCCTCACCTTGTAATACTTTGTTTCTTGCTAGCTCATTATTATTGGTCATAGAATTTCTTTTATAAGCAATAATAGGTAAATTTTGTTTTCCTCTTCCATCTCTTAACGCTGCTAATTTTTGCATTGAAGTCCATTTTTCAGGAGATGAATATACTACAGGCACTTTAACTTTTTTACCTTGTTCTAAAATATATGGATCTATATTTTGTTCAATATATCTTTTAACATTAAAATCTACATCATATAATGTTAAACTGATATCTTTTACATTATCATCATCTCTACGAATCTGATTAGCTCTATTAACCTTTGCAGATTTCTTTTCAGGAACCCCAAATCTTGGAGAATTAGGATTTACAGGAGTTGCACCAGGTTCTGATTCATTATCAGGACGAGCTACTACAACTGGATTCATCGCAGCTGGATGAAATCTATGTAATGTTGGTGTCGGTCTTTTTCTTGCCATATCTTATATATTTTTTGGGTAATCGTATTTAGTTGTTTCTGAATTACCATATCTTGGATCCTCGATTTGTATTCTACTCATTCTTGTCATATGGCAATTACATATAATACTATGTGAATTACCCCATTCTGTGCCTGCTTTAGAATAATCAGGATCCTTTCCTCCTACAATTTGATTTTCTACTAATGTATCTATTTCAAAATATGCTTTATCCCATTCTATCAAATCTCCAACCTCAGGAACAAAATCTTGTGCATGGGATGGTAGATCCAAAAACTCATGTCGTAAAAATGCAAATGTTGCTCTTTGTTGTAAATCAATTCCAAATGATTCTTCCGCATATTCCTGATCATCTCTTGTTATTATACATGGTATTTTTACTCCTGCATAATATGTTTTATTAACTCCCTCACCATATACATTTGTATCAGATTCATCCATAATAAGTTTATAAAACAATATTTCAGTTCTAATAATTTTATTTATTAGTTCCTGATTTAATTGTCTAAATAGACTTATATCTCTCTGTCCTGTAAATAATGGCATATCTATCCTATATAAATTTTAAGTGGAACTCTTGCAATTGACTGTTGTAGATTTTCTGTTTCTTCCCTTTGCTTCTCAAGTTGAGATCTTCTACTAGTCGCTTCAAGATTTTCTCTCAATTCCGTTATTAATCTTTCTTTTTCCATTGTTGCTTCTGAACGTAATGTTTCGCCATCTAATGATATATCTGCATTCGGTATAGGTATTGAATTATACTTACCTCTTACTATACCTAATAATTCTTTAGCTGACGCTAGAGTGTATTTTCTAATCCATTGTCTGCCAACAGAATTTATATTTCTATATGGTATATTATCATATGGAATATTACTATAGTCTGATATCACCGCTGAACCTGATGATGCCCAATCGTTATCTCTTAATGGGTTATCCTTATCCCTAGTAACTATATATTCAAAATGTAATTTTCCACTTACTGTCGGAATTGGGAATATTTTTAATTTATTATTTCTTAATTGAAATGAAAAAGCAGACTTTCTAATTTGATCATTAAATTCAATTGCTTGAATTCTTAGGACATCAGCATATGTTGGCATTAATAAAAAGCTTACTCCAGGAGAATAATTACCCCAGCCAAATCCTTCTAACATACCTTGTGAACCAGCTCCCGATCCTACATAAGGGTCAAAAAATCTACTTATCGCTGGTGTAGCATCATGAAATACTCTTCTTACCTCTATTCTATTGCCACTTTCACTTACATTACCCCATAAAGCTTGAAGATCATATTGCTGTTGACTTGAAGACATCATTATCGTGCCTGATTTGAAATCTATATCTCCCCCTTCTCCAGTTTCAGTTCCATATTTTTTTGATAATCGAACAGTAGAACCGAATGATGGTGTTACATCCTTGCCAGTAAAACTACTGCCGGTAGAATATCCTTTAACATCTAACATATTATCACGTATATTAAATTGATTGACTTGAGCACCGTATTCTGTTACTGCTTCTTCAAAGCATGCATACATGTTAATAGCTTGTAATTCTATATCAACAAGTGGGTACCCTAATTTTTGAGCTACAAAAATCGCTACGTTATCTGCATCGCCTTGGAATACTGAATCGGTATCATATAATCCAAAAGGTGTGTCTCCTGGAAAGAATGAGCCACTTCCGGGCCAAATTGGTATGTCTACTCCTTTGTTTGCCATTTTTTATCCTCTTTTATCCTGCTGATATTTTTAATGTGTTATTATCATTCCATAATCTGCCTGCTACGACAGGATCAGATGTTGGTAGGTTTGTAAAATCTACTTGTGTGCCAGCTATCTCTAGATTACCTGCTACTTTTACCGCTTTACCAGTGCCTGTTTGAATAGCAACATCTGCTGCTGCTACAAGGAACAAATTACCATCCCAAGATTTATCTATATAATCAGTTGCTCCATCTATTTCGAATCTTGAACTTCTTATATTACCACTTGCATCTATTGAGCCAGTTACTGTAAGAGC